>MDSY01078370.1_pt1 | contig 58684 bp, 67 predicted proteins | sample 811131 | NCBI WGS metagenome assembly MDSY01 (sample SAMN05326643, study PRJNA326480) | marine metagenome | isolation source: seawater | place: Atlantic Ocean: South West | collected 2010 | reverse complement strand
GATGGATGAAGGCTTACGTTTTGCGATTCGTGAAGGTGGCCGAACTGTTGGTGCGGGCGTTGTAGCGAAGATCCTCGACTAAGAGGGTTGCGTTAGTTTTAAAGGTAAACGTTAAAGGGTCGCCATTGGCGGCCCTTTTTTTTATTTAGAATTGCCTTTTAAGGGTTGAATGCAAAGGATTATCCGTACACGTTGAATGAGTTTTACCCATTAAATATGCCAGGTATTCTACTTTCTTTTGGTACTATCGGGTCAAATTCACCGGCATCACTGTAGGCCTTTAAAAACGCAGGGCGTTTGGATAATTTAGAAAGGTATTTATTAAATATTCCCTCATTACACAAGTTGTACATTTTAGCCCACATAACACAATGGCCCATTATAATATCGGCAGCGCTAAATTGGTTGCCGCTGATGTAGCTGTGCTGTTTCAGTCGGGAAATCAACGGTGGTTCGACTTCAGTAATAAATTTTTTTCGATAACGTGTTGCAGTTCTTTCGTCGGCTTCACAGTCGGCAAGCACATGTTCATGGATGCGTATTTGCCAGAGCATCATGTCGATGGTAACCGCGGCAAAAAATACCATTTGTTGATAGTTGGCGCGCGCTTGTGAAAATTGATGAGCCACAGGCGCTAGATTTTTTTCTGGGAAAGCATCTGCTAGAAAACACACGATAGCGGCACTTTCTAACAGAGTTTTTGTCTCGCCGTTCGTTAATATTATTTCTAACGTAGGTACATTATGGTGGGGATTTTTAGCAAGATAATCTGGACTAAATTGTTCGCCGTCATATAAAGAAACTATCTCTACTTCAAAGTCATCACCAATAGTTTCATGAAGTGCCCATTTTGCCCGAGAACTTCGTGACGCAGGATAGTGATAGAGCTTTATACTTTCGACGTCCATTACTTATTGACCTCTTCGTTGGCGAGAGTCTTGAGCTTTAAAAGTGAACTTTTCAGTGTAACAATACTCAGCCTTTAAATTGTAAAATCTTTATTCATGATTAATTACTGGATAATAAAAACCCCGATGATCTTCATCATCAGGGTTTTAAAAAAACAGATTCTTACTGAAAAATTATTTCGCAGCTTGCCGTTCTTTTTCTTCTGCGATCACATTTTCAGACACTGTTGCCGGGCACGGGTTGTAGTGCGAGAATTCCATAGAGAATTGCCCGCGACCGGATGTCATTGTTCGTAAGCTACCAATATATCCAAACATTTCTGATAGCGGCACATCGGCTTTAACGCGAACACCTGTCGTACCGGCCATTTGATCTTTGATCATACCACGACGTCGGTTTAAATCGCCGATCACATCGCCTACATGGTCATCGGGGGTAAATACATCAACATTCATGATAGGCTCAATTAATTGAGGTCCAGCTTTCGGCATTGATTGTCTGAATGCGCCGCGAGCGGCGAGTTCAAATGCCACTGCGGATGAATCGACCGCATGAAAACCGCCGTCATATAATTCCACTTCCACATCCAATACAGGGAATCCCGCTAGAGGACCTTGCTCCATCATGCCGCGAAAACCTTTTTCTATCGCAGGGAAAAATTCTTTTGGTACGTTACCCCCAACAACGCGGGATGAAAACGTGTAGCCAGTGCCAGTTTCACCCGGTTTGATGCGGTAATCAATTTTACCAAATTGACCCGAGCCACCCGATTGCTTTTTATGTGTGTATGAGTCTTCGATTGCTTGGGTGATGGTCTCGCGATACGCGACCTGAGGCTCGCCAACTTCAAGTTCAACACCGTAGGTTCGATTAAGAATGTCAACTTTAATGTCGAGGTGAAGCTCTCCCATACCCTTGAGAATGGTTTCACCTGAATCTTCGTCTGTTTCAACTCTAAATGATGGATCTTCAGCAACCATCTTACCGATCGCAATGCCCATTTTCTCTGAGCCGCCTTTGTCTTTAGGCTTGACTGATATTGAAATAACGGGCTCTGGAAAAATCATAGGTTCAAGTGTAACGGGGTTCTTTGGATCACATAATGTATGCCCCGTTTGAACATTCTTCATCCCTACGATAGCAATAATATCACCCGCTTGCGCGCGATCAATCTCATTCCGATCATCGGCATGCATTTCAACCATACGGCCAATTCGCTCTGTTTTACCGGTGTAGGAATTTAATATGGTATCGCCTTTATTGAGCACGCCGGAATAGATGCGAACAAACGTCAGTGCGCCAAAACGATCATCCATAATTTTAAAGGCCAGCGCTTTGAGTGTTTCAGTAGTGCTAACTGTTGCAACATCACCGGTTTCTTCACCGTCTTCATCGGTTAATGGTTGTGGCTTGACTTCAGTCGGGCTGGGTAGGTAATCCACGACAGCATCTAATATCAATTGGACGCCTTTATTTTTAAAGGCAGAGCCGCAGTAGGTAGGAAAAAAGTCGAGTGCGGTGGTGCCCTTACGAATGCATTTTTTAATCTCATCGATTGAAGGTTCGTCACCATCCATATAAGTCATCATGATGTCGTCGTCTTGTTCGACAGCCATCTCGATCAATTTTTCACGGTATTCTTCAACCTGATCAACCATGTCAGCCGGTATGTCAACTATTTCGAAGTTTTCAGGCAGGCCCGAGTCATCCCATACATAGGCTTGGCGAGACAGTAGATCGACTAAGCCAATGAAATCGTCTTCACGACCAATGGGTAAAGTCATTACCATAGGATTGGCACCAAGTACGTCTTTAACTTGGCCAACGACTCTCAGAAAATCGGCACCCATGCGATCAAGTTTATTGACGAATATAATTCGTGCCACTTCAGATTCATTAGCATAACGCCAGTTAGTTTCTGATTGAGGTTCAACACCACCAGAGCCACAAAATACACCGACACCGCCATCAAGTACTTTTAACGAACGGTAAACTTCTACTGTAAAATCAACGTGTCCTGGGGTATCAATAATATTGAAGCGGTGATCTTTCCAGAAGCAAGTTGTAGCGGCGGATTGAATGGTGATTCCCCGTTCCTGCTCTTGTTCCATGAAGTCAGTCGTGGCAGCACCATCGTGCACTTCCCCAGTTTTATGAATTTTACCTGTTAGCTTAAGTATGCGCTCAGTGGTCGTGGTTTTCCCGGCGTCAACATGGGCGAAGATTCCGATATTTCTGTATTGGGCTAAGTCAGTCATGGTATCACTCGATCCGTCATCATAAAAAACGCGCATCTTACCGTAAGTGAACACAAAAAAAACGCAAAATTTGCCTATTTTTAGCAAGATTGGTGATTTATTTTCAGGAACACCTAAAAATTCGGGTTTTGCTGTGATTTTAGGCTGGCAATGGCCATTTACAGAGGCAAATGAGCGTGAGAGGGCGTAAATTTTAAAACGGATTGTTTTTATGGGATAAAGCTAGCCGATTGACGAGAGTTGTCTAGACTTAATTTATGAAAACAGGATTAGTACTTTCAGGTGGCGGTGCCCGTGGCGCTTATCAAGTCGGCGTTTTAAAAGCGATCGCTGACCTTCACCCTAAACATACCAGCAATCCCTTTAATGTGATTACAGGAACTTCGGCAGGCGCAATCAATGCTGTTGCGCTTGCTGCGTCTGCTAATAACTTTCGTTTAGGCGTAAAGAAGGTTGAAAAGATTTGGAATACACTCCATATTCAACGGGTTGCAAAAGTCCGCGGTCGCGATCTAGCTCTTCAGGCGGTCAAGTTAGGTTGCTCTTTTGTGCACCCTCGCTGCGCTAAAGATAAGCCTTTAGCCTTGCTCGATAGTTCACCGTTAAGGGATTTGTTAAGCACGTCAATTCGATTCGAAAATATTCAACAACGCATTAAAGCAGGTCAATTGGATGCGGTTTCTGTCACTGCAACCAGTTATGCCTCTGGAAACTCGGTGACGTTCTTTGAGGGGCTTCCAGAGTTAACCTCTTGGCGGCGAGCAAAAAGGTTGGGGATTCCGGCAAAATTATCAGCAGAGCATTTACTGGCCTCATCCGCCATTCCGAGTATTTTTCCGGCTGAAAAAATAGGCCGACAATATTTTGGCGACGGGTCATTACGCCAGTTAGCCCCTTTGAGCTCTGCGATTCGACTGGGTGCTGAGCGAATTGTCGTGGTTGGGGTTAGTGGGCGGAACACTACCCGACTTTCTTTGCGACGTGATCATCCGCCTTCAATGGCTCAAACCTTGGGACATATTTTCAGTTCTGCTTTTATCGACACTTTTGAAAATGATATCAATAATGTTACTCAAATCAATGAGATGCTTGGTATTTTAGCCAATGAAGCGCCAGATTTTTCCCCTGAGGCGGTTAAATCACTGGATTTATTGGTCATTAAGCCATCAATAGATTTGGACGACTTAGCTGCCCAGCATCTAAATGACTTGCCTTCGGCGTTTCGTCGCGTGTTGCGTGGTTTAGGTGCCGGCAGAGCCGGCGGTGGTAATTTAGCCAGTTACGTGATGTTTGAGGCGGCATTTTGCCGAGAGCTGATTGAGCAGGGATACCGAGATACCATGGCCGAAGAAGACACTGTTCGTAACTTTTTCAGTCTTTAGGCCAATTGCCCACCATCTATTTGCCATGTGGCGCCGGTCACAAACGACGATTCTTGGGAGGCTAACTGCGCGAAAAGGCCGGCAATTTCCTCGGGCTCAGCCATCGTTTCGAGCAACGGCATTAGGCGCGAGAGCATGGCTGGCTCGATATCATCAGGCCAGCGCATCTTGTCATTGATGGCCGTATTGACCCCACCAGGACAAATGGCGTTTACCCGTACATTTTTTTTTGCAAACTCAACGGCTAACGATTTTGTGAGGCCTATTAAGCCATGCTTAGTTGATGCATAAGTCGCATTGTAAGCTTGGCCCCCTAAACCGGCACTGGAGGCCATATTAATAATAGTGCCTTGCGTCTTAATAAGGTGGGGCATGGCTTCTCGACTAATGAGCATCGGCGCTGTTAGGTTTATTTGCATGCAGCGATTCCAGAGTTCAGTGGTGATTTCATGCAAGTGCCAAAAGCTCACGATTCCTGCGATATTTCCCACGATGTCCAGCTTGCCCCAGCGCTTTACAGTGGTCGCTACTAACTCAATACAAGCCTCGTTTTGAGTGGCATCAAAGTGAGTGCTCTCGGCATGTCCACCATTGTCTACAATGTTTTTCATTGTAGCTTCGAGGCCGGTCTGGTCAATGTCTGCAAGCATTATTGAAGCGCCTTCTTGCGCGAGTCGTATTGCGGTTGCTCGACCAATGCCAGAAGCGGCTCCGGTGATGAGTGCAACTTTATCCGTGAACCTTGAAGGGTAGGTACTCATGATTTCCTCAACTTAATATTATTTTGAATAGGCTAGGGGTAGAATGCTCATTATCCTGTTTTTAAAAAATAATATCCTTACGAAAGCGCTAACTTCAAAGTAGAGGAAAATGTATGAGTGCCGAAAGTTGTGGGAGCTGTGCCATCAAAAAATTAATTTATCAATACGCCGATCATATTGATAGTGGTGAACTGGGGCCTTTATCAGAAATGTTTGAGCATGCAAGGATCATTGGAGTTACGCCTGATGGTGATGAATCGGTGGTGGAGGGTCAAGAGGGCGTATTAGCCATGTATCAGAACTTCACCCGTATTTATCCAAAAAGTGGCACGCCAAGCACGTTGCATGTGACCACTAATGTCATTGTTGATATTGACGAGTCTGGCCGTTCTGCGTCATCTAAGTCATACGCCGTGGTCTTTCAGGCCGTTGATGCGCTGCCTCTTCAGCCAATCATTGGTGTGCGTTACCTTGATGCCTTCACTAAATCAGGGGATCAATGGCGATTCACTGAAAGGAAAATTATTTCTTCGCTCATAGGAGATTTAAGCCAACATCTTTTGACCCCAATGTCTTAACTATGCCCGCTTGTTAAGGTGGCGTGCAAAGGCGCGCTGAGCTCCAAGCCTTAGGCGTGGACGGCTAGGCAGTAGACGGTGATGAGTCGATTAAAAGATGCGAATGATCTAACCAAATGACGGCTGAATAACCGGTGATATGAGCTGCATTTCCAGTTGAGTCTCAAAAAATGTTCAGCAGTATCTATTTTCCCCATTACAAATCCTGTGGCCAAGATTGTCTTGTATTATTTACATGGCTAGCGGCAATCTTTTTGATAAATCGTTTGACTCTCCAAGGCCTCGCCATTAGAATGCGCGCTCTCTTTTTGACGTTGATGTTAACGTTGAACGGTTGCGGGAACGTGGTTTTCGCACTTAATGCAGTGTTTTTCAAATAAACAAAACACTGGTTCTTTGCTTAGTGAGGTAAAAAGTGGTTCAAAATCAACGAATTAGAATTCGCCTAAAGGCTTTCGATCATAAGCTGATCGATTTATCAGCCGCGGAGATTGTTGAGACTGCCCGGAGGACGGGTGCCCAGGTACGTGGCCCTATCCCATTGCCAACACGAAAAGAGCGTTTTACCGTATTAGTATCACCTCACGTCAATAAAGATGCACGTGATCAGTATGAAATTCGCACACATAAGCGCATGATGGATATTGTAGAGCCGACTGAAAAGACCGTTGATGCGCTAATGAAACTAGATTTGGCGGCGGGTGTTGAAGTTCAAATTAGCCTCGGCTAGCGCAAGCTAGGCGGGAAGACAGCGTTTTAAGTGGTAGGCCACTATCAGTTAAAACGAACTTATGTGTAATGCCGGATGAATGATAACAGTAAGTTGTCACTTTGAAGGCGGCCATAGCGGGTAACCAGCCCCGTACACTGAGAGGTTTAGAGAAATGGCATTAGGATTAGTGGGTCGCAAAAGCGGCATGACACGCATTTTTACTGAGGACGGTGTATCCATCCCAGTCAGTGTGGTCGAGGTCGAACCCAATCGTATCACTCAAGTCAAAACCAATGAAATTGATGGTTACAATGCCATTCAAGTCACTGCGGGTACACGCAGAGCATCACGAGTGAATAAAACAGCGGCAGGTCACTTTGCGAAAGCGGAGTCTGGACTTGGCCGTGGTTTATGGGAAATGCGCTTGGACCAAGCAAACGAAGCATTACAGGTTGGCGGTGAATTAACGGTCAACACATTTGAAGTTGGCCAAAAAATTGATGTCACGGGTCAATCAAAGGGTAAGGGCTTTCAGGGCGGCATTAAGCGCTGGAATTTCACCATGCAAGACGCGACACACGGTAACTCGATCTCTCACCGTTCAAACGGCTCGATTGGTCAATGTCAAACCCCGGGGCGCGTATTTAAAGGTAAAAAAATGTCCGGACACATGGGTGCAGAGCAAGTTACTGTGCAGAATTTAGAGGTGGTCAGAATCGATGAGCAACGCAATGTGATTTTGGTCAAGGGTGCGATCCCCGGTGCGCCTGGCGGCGATGTGCTTATTAAGCCAGCCGTCAAAGCAAAAAATTAAACCGGTACTTGGAGGGGGATGATAAGTATGCAGTTAGCACTTGCTGCACCAGGTAATGTCAGCGCAGGTACGATAGAAGTATCTGACACTACTTTTGGTAAAGAATATAACGAAGATCTTGTTCATCAGGTGGTGGTTGCATACCTCGCCGGTGGTCGTCAAGGGTCGCGCGCACAGAAAACACGTTCAGAAGTCAGTGGCGGCGGTGCTAAACCGTGGCGTCAAAAAGGCACAGGCAGAGCTCGAGCGGGTACTATTCGAAGCCCAATCTGGCGGTCCGGTGGTGTGACATTCGCCGCTAAACCGCAAGATCATTCGCAAAAAGTGAATCGAAAGATGTACCGTGCCGGATTGAGAACTATTCTTTCTGAGCTAGCACGCCAAGAGCGTTTGGTGATTGTCGAGGATTTCACTTTAGAGCAACCGAAGACGAAATCTTTAGTGGCAAAGCTTGCTGAATTTAATATAAAGCATGCATTAATTATTACTGAAGAAGTTGACGCTAATCTTTATTTGTCGGCGCGTAACTTGCACAAGGTTGAAGTGGTTGATGTCAGTGGTAGCGATCCGGTCAGCCTAGTGGCTTTCGATAAAGTGATTGTGACTGTCGCTGCCTTGAAAAAGTTTGATGAGGTTTTAGGATGAATCAAGAGCGTATATTGAAGGTTTTGGTTGCCCCTCATATTTCAGAAAAGGCGGCTTTGGCTGGTGACGCTTCGAATGCGTTTGTATTTAAAGTGTTGCCCAATGCGACCAAGCTTGAAATCAAGCGAGCGGTTGAGCAGCTTTTCAAAGTCAAAGTTGAAGGTGTTCAGGTTAGCAACTTAAAAGGCAAGCTGAAAAGAAATCGGTTTGGCGAAAATCGCCGCCCGAGTATCAAAAAAGCCTATGTTCGTCTTGCTGAAGGGCATGACATTGATTTTGCACTGGCCGAGTAGAGGCCCAGTTCAGTAAAGCGTATTTTGGAGATTAGCGAAAATGCCAATCGTAAAACTTAAACCAACATCACCAGGGCGACGTTTCGTTGTTCGTGTGGTCAACCCCGATCTTCATAAAGGGGCGCCTCACAAGCCATTGTTGGCCAAGAAGAGTAAAACAGGTGGACGTAATAATGCAGGCCGCATTACTACTCGGCACCGTGGTGGCGGTCATAAGCAGCATTACCGTATTGTTGATTTTAAGCGCAACAAAGACGGTATTCCTGCAAAAGTCGAACGACTTGAATACGACCCCAACCGAACGGCGCATTTAGCCTTGTTGTTATACAAAGATGGTTCTAGGGCCTACATAATTGCGCCGAAGGGTGTTAAGGCCGGTGACGAAGTAATCTCCGGTGATGCCGCACCTATTAAGCCGGGTAACACTTTACCGCTAAGAAATATGCCAGTCGGTAGTTTGATTCATTGCGTTGAGTTGAAGCCAGGCAAAGGGGCACAGATGGTGCGGACGGCCGGTGGCAGTTGTCAGCTAGTTGCTAGAGAAGGCACTTACGTGACGCTTCGTTTGCGCTCAGGCGAGACAAGAAAAGTATTATCCGAGTGTCGTGCGACATTGGGTGAAGTTTCAAACAGTGAGCATAATCTGCGTTCTCTGGGTAAGGCTGGCGCATCTCGATGGCGCGGTATCCGTCCAACGGTCCGTGGCGTTGCTATGAACCCCGTTGATCACCCACATGGTGGTGGTGAAGGTCGTACATCAGGTGGTCGTCATCCTGTGTCGCCGTGGGGAATGCCAACTAAAGGGTATAAAACCCGTAAAAATAAGCGCACTAACGATCTAATCGTTCGTCGCAAAGCTAAATAAGCGTTAAGAGGAAAGAAGCGTGCCACGTTCACTTAAAAAAGGTCCATTTATCGATCTTCATTTAATGAAGAAGGTCGAGCAAGCCGTTGAGAAAAATGAAAAGCGACCAATTAAAACTTGGTCTCGACGCTCAATGGTCTCACCGGATATGGTTGGCTTAACGATTGCCGTTCATAATGGTCGTCAACACGTACCGGTGTTTATAACCGAAGACATGGTTGGGCATAAGTTGGGCGAATTTTCACCGACCAGAACTTACCGTGGTCATGTCGCAGATAAGAAAGCCAAGCGTTAAGCTTGCACGTTAGGGGTTAGATTGATGGAAGTTTCAGCTAAATTATCAGGCGCGACGATATCGGCTCAAAAAGCTCGATTAGTTGCCGATCAAATTCGAGGCAAAAGCGCTGAAGAGGCTTTGGATATTTTAACTTTCAGCAATAAAAAAGCAGCTGATCTTGTTCTTAAGTTGCTTAACTCTGCAATTGCAAATGCAGAACATAACGAAGGTGCTGATGTTGACGAATTGAAAGTCTCCAGTATTTTTGTCAACGAGGGCAGGACATTAAAGCGTCTTAAGCCGCGTGCTAAAGGTAGAGCAGATCGTATTTTAAAGCGCTCTTGTCATATAACAGTAAATGTTGCTGATTAAAGCAGTAAGTTAGGAGTAGACCATATGGGTCAAAAAGTTCACCCAACAGGCATTCGCTTAGGTATAACCAAACAGCATTCATCTATTTGGTACGCTGAAAGTAAAGATTACGCAGAGCGATTAGTTGCAGATCTTAAAATTCGCGAATACATAGAAAATAAGCTTAAGAATGCATCTGTAAGCAAGATTGTTATTGAGCGTCCTGCACAGACTGCCCGAATAACAATCCATACGGCTCGGCCCGGCATTGTTATTGGTAAAAAAGGTGAAGATGTTGATAAGCTGCGCCAGGATCTGACTGCTCGATTGGGTGTGCCAGTGACTATTAATATTGAAGAAATTCGTAAACCCGATTTAGATGCTAAGTTGGTAGCTCAAAATGTTTCAGGTCAACTGGAGCGCAGGGTGATGTTTAGACGTGCGATGAAACGTGTCGTTCAGAATGCTATGCGCGCTGGAGCAGAAGGTATTAAAGTGCAAGTCGGTGGTCGTCTAGGCGGTGCCGAAATCGCTCGAAGTGAATGGTATCGAGAAGGTCGAGTGCCGCTTCATACCTTGCGAGCCGATATTGATTACGCTACTTATGAAGCGTTGACCACTTATGGGATCCTTGGAATCAAAGTATGGATCTTTAAAGGTGAAGTACTTGATACGCCTGCTGTAGCTGAGAAATCAGCGGGCACTAACTAATAGAATTCGGAATAAGAGTTAAGACTGATGTTACAACCTAAACGTACAAAGTTCCGCAAAGTTCAAAAGGGGCGCAACCGTGGTCTAGCCCATCGCGGCAGTAAAGTGAGTTTTGGCGAGTTTGGCTTGAAGTCGACTGGTCGAGGCAGAATCACGGCGAGGCAGATAGAAGCTGCGCGAAGAGCGATGACTCGTCACATTAAACGTGGCGGTAAAATTTGGATCCGCGTATTTCCTGACAAACCGATTACTCAGAAGCCTTTAGAAGTTCGTCAAGGTAAGGGTAAAGGTAACGTTGAATATTGGGTGGCTCAGGTGCTGCCTGGTAAAGTACTTTATGAAGTTGAAGGTGTCTCTGAAGAATTGGCGCGTGAGGCGTTTGCGCTTGCAGCGGCTAAACTCCCGCTACCAACAACTTTTGTTAAGCGGACGGTAATGTAATGAAAGCATCAGAGTTAAGAGAAAAGTCAGCTGAAGAATTAGGCCAGCAGTTAAATGCTTTATTAGAAGAGCAATTTCGGTTGCGCACTCGTAAGGCAACGGGTCAATTGACTCAGACGCATCTGCTGCAAATGAACCAGCGTGATATCGCACGCATTAAGACTGTATTGAACGAACAGAAGAAGGCTTAAGTAATGGCGGATCAAGAGAATAGCATACGCACAATCACTGGCCGAGTTGTCAGTGATAAGATGAATAAAACAATCACTGTATTGGTTGAGCGAAGAGTGAAGCATGAGCTTTACGGCAAGTACATAACCCGTTCTTCTAAGCTGCATGTGCATGATGAAAATAATGAGTGTAATGAAGGCGACGTGGTGGCAATTATTGAGTCACGGCCTTTGTCAAAAACAAAAACGTGGATGTTGCAATCGATCGTTGAAAAAGCTGCCCAGGTTTAAATAGTAAAGCATATTAGTTAGCTTCTATAGATTTAGTTAGAGGCGTTATAGGTTTCGGAGTAAGGCGATGATTCAAACAGAAAGTTATTTAGAGGTTGCTGATAACAGTGGTGCTCGTCGAGTGATGTGCATCAAGGTTTTAGGCGGTTCTCATCGTCGCTATGCACGTGTAGGAGACATTATTAAGGTTACTGTAAAAGAGGCAATACCTCGCGGTAAAGTTAAAAAAGGTCAGGTTATGAATGCGGTTGTGGTAAGAACTAAGAAAGGTGTAAGACGCCCAGACGGTTCAGTCATCCGATTTGACGATAACGCAGCTGTTTTGTTGAATCAGGCAATGGCACCCATTGGTACTCGTATTTTTGGACCCGTTACCCGTGAACTGAGAAGTGAGAAGTTCATGAAAATAATCTCTTTGGCCCCCGAGGTTTTATAGCTCTTTTTTCCAAAGCTATGAGATTAAGTGGCATTTCACGAATACATACGAAGATAGAAAGTTATGAAAAAGATAAAAAGCGAAGATGAAGTTATTGTTCTAGCCGGTAAGGATAAGGGCAAGCGCGGTAAAGTGACTAAGGTGATGGATGATGGCCGTGTATTGGTGACGGGTGTTAACATGATTAAGAAGCACACTAAGCCGAATCCACAAGCAGGTGTCGCTGGCGGAATTATTGAAAAAGAAGCGCCATTACAGGGTTCTAACATTGCAATTTATAATACAGCAACCAGTAAAGCTGACCGTGTAGGCTTCCGTATTGATGACGGTAAAAAAGTACGATTTTTTAAATCAAATAACGAATTGATTAATTAGGTTTAGGCGTAAAAATGGCTAGATTAAAAGAGTTATACAATACTGAGTTGGTGCCCAAGTTGAAGGCAGAGCTTGGTCTCGATAATGTTATGGAAGTTCCGCGCATTACTAAAATCACTCTTAATATGGGTGTAGGTGAGGCGTTAGGGGATAAGAAAGTTTTAGAGCATGCCGTTAGTAATTTAGAGCAAATTTCTGGCCAAAAGGTCATAGTCACTCGTGCTCGTAAATCAATTGCGGGTTTTAAGGTGAGAGAAGACTGGCCGATAGGCTGTAAAGTCACCTTGAGACGTGAGCGGATGTACGAATTCCTAGATCGCTTAATTGCTATTTCTATTCCTAGAATTAGAGATTTCCGTGGCCTGAACGCCAAATCGTTCGACGGGCGTGGTAATTATTCAATGGGTGTAAATGAACAGATTATCTTCCCAGAAATTGAATACGACAAGATTGATACGATTCGCGGTTTGGATATTGCTATTACAACAACTGCAAAAACTGACGATCAGGGCAGGGCATTATTATCTGCTTTTAACTTCCCTTTTCGGTCTTAAAGCTAACATTTTAGAAAACATAAAATATTTTAGAGGCATGGTTGATGGCTAAGCAGTCAATGATACAACGAGAAAAGAAACGGACAAAAACAGTTGCTAAATTCGCAGCTAAACGTGCCGCTTTGAAATCGATTATATTGGATCAAAATGCTAGCGATGAAGATCGTTGGGATGCTCAAATGGCGCTACAAAAGCAGCCAAGAAATGCCAGTAGCAGTCGCCAACGTCGTCGCTGCCAGGTTACTGGAAGACCGCACGGTGTCTATCGTAAGTTTGGCTTATGTCGAAATAAGCTAAGAGAAGCTGCAATGAATGGTTATGTGCCAGGTTTAGTCAAAGCTAGTTGGTAATTTTTAAATTAAATATGTGGCATACCCCGCGTTAAATGTGGTCTGTGCCGGAGAAAGATTATGAGTATGCAAGATCCGATCGCCGATATGCTAGCCAGAATTCGCAATGGTCAAATGGCTGCAAAAACTTTCGTTAGTATGCCTTCGTCTAAAACAAAGGTTGCCATTGCTAACGTTTTGATGAGCGAAGGCTTTGTTTCAACGGTTGATGTCAATACCGTGGGGGCCAAAGCTGAATTGTCAATCGGTCTTAAATACCATGAAGGCCGACCAGTAATAGAAGAAATAAATCGAAAAAGCCGCCCCGGTCTTCGTTCATATAAAGGCAGTACAGATTTGCCAAAAGTTCGTGGTGGTTTAGGTGTTGCTATTGTTTCTACTAGTAAAGGTTTGATGACAGACAGCCAAGCGCGCACGGCAGGTGTTGGTGGTGAGGTTCTTTGCACAGTATTTTAATGTTCTTACTTGGTAGTGAGTGATTGTAGTACTCACTGCTGATTAGAAATTTTGTTCTCCAACACAGTTTTGTTGTGAAATTTAGGTAATTAGATATGTCTCGAGTAGCAAATAATCCCGTCTCAGTTCCTTCGGGGGTTGAAGTGAAGCTTGATGATAAAAGCCTTTCTGTTAAAGGCGGTATGGGCACGCTCGATCTGTCGATTCACAGCTTGGTTGAGGTTAACCTTGGTGATGGAGAAATCACCTTCGCCGCTCGAAACAGCAGCAAAGAGTCTCGTGCGTTATCAGGCACTTTTCGTTCCTTAGTTAATAACATGGTAGTTGGCGTTGAAAAAGGGTTCGAGAAAAAACTATTACTTAACGGTGTTGGTTATCGAGCTAAAGCAGCAGGCAATTCTTTGAACCTCACTTTAGGTTTCTCTCACCCTGTTGATTATGTTTTGCCAGAGGGAGTAACTGCTGAGACACCCAGTCAAACTGAAGTGGTGATTAAAGGAATAGACAAGCAGTTGGTCGGTCAAGTTGCTGCTGAGATACGTGCTTTTAGACCGCCAGAGCCCTATAAAGGCAAAGGCGTTCGTTATGCTGACGAATACGTTCGTCGTAAAGAAGCTAAGAAGAAATAATTGTTAATCGCATAGGTTTTAAGATGAGTGATAAAAAAAATGCCAGAATACGACGTGGTCGTCGTAGTCGAGTAAAGATGCGTGAATTGGGTGCTGAGCGATTGAGTGTTAATCGCACGCCAAGACACATATATGCGCAGGTTATTTCTGCAGCTGGAGACCAGATTTTGGCAACTGCCTCGACTTTGGACGCCAGTTTACGCAGCGGTAATACTGGCAATGTCGACGCAGCAAAAGCAGTCGGAGCATTGATTGCAGAGCGCGCTAAAGCAGTAGGCGTGAGTGAAGTATCGTTCGATCGAAGTGGTTATAAATATCACGGTCGAGTAAGAGCGTTGGCTGATGCCGCGCGTGAAGCAGGTTTGAAATTCTAGGGTAGCGTTATGGCGTTTAATGATCAAAATAAAGACAACGAAGAAGGCCTTCAGGAAAAGCTGGTTCAAGTTAACCGTGTCGCCAAGGTAGTTAAAGGTGGCCGTATATTTGGTTTTACTGCCTTAACGGTCGTCGGCGACGGAAACGGCAAAGTCGGTTTTGGTCGAGGTAAGGCTCGCGAGGTGCCCGTAGCTATTCAGAAAGCAATGGAAGCGGCTCGTCGTAATATGGTGACTGTTGAAATCACCTCCGGTACTTTGCAGTATCCTGTTAAAGCGGCACACGGTGCTTCAAAAGTATACATGCAGCCTGCTTCTGAAGGTACGGGTGTTATAGCCGGTGGAGCAATGCGTGCTGTTTTAGAGGTGGCCGGTGTGACTAATGTGCTCGCAAAATGCTACGGATCAACGAATCCGGTGAATGTTGTACGTGCAACGATTAAAGGTTTATCCAACATGCGCTCACCTGGGCAAGTGGCTGATAAGCGTGGTAAATCCATTGAAGAAGTGACGGCATAGTTTACTTTAGCTATCCCAATATATGCGTGATCGGAGTTAAGACTCATGGCAGCTGGTAAAACAATTACAGTTAAACAAATTCGCAGCAGTGCTGGCCGAATAAAAGCACACAAATCGTGCCTTATGGGGTTAGGTTTGCGACGTATCAACCATGTTGTCACGGTTGAAGATACCCCTTCGAATCGCGGCATGATCAATCGTGTTCATTATATGGTCAGTGTTCAGGAAGCAGAAAAATGAGCGATTCTATGCGTTTAAATACTATTAAACCGTCAGATGGTCATAAGCATCGTGCTCGACGTGTTGGTAGAGGAATTGGCAGTGGCTTAGGTAAGACTTGTGGCCGTGGTCATAAGGGTCAAAAGTCACGATCTGGCGGAAGTGTCAGGCCTGGTTTTGAGGGCGGACAAATGCCCTTACAAAAGCGGTTACCCAAGTATGGTTTTACTTCACGTATTGGCCGCGTCAGCGATCAAATACGAGTTGGTGAGCTGGCTAACATTAAAGCCGATATCATCGATTTAGCTGCTATAAAGTCAGCTGGCCTGGTTAATAATAATATTCTTCAGGTGAAAGTCTTTTTGCAAGGCGAAATTAATAAAGCGGTTACGGTGAAAGGTCTTCGCGTATCAGCCGGTGCACGTGCGGCAATTGAAGCTGCAGGTGGAAAAGTAGAAGATTAACTCAGTAGGGTCAGTATTGCCTTAAAACATTAATGATAACTCAACGATAAACACAGTAGATTATGGCGAAGCCACAATTATCACCGAATAAGCAATCAGGACTTGGCGAGTTATGGGCTCGGCTCCGTTTTGTCTTATTGGCGATCATTATTTATCGTATTGGTACGCACATTCCTGTACCTGGTATCAATCCAAACAGTTTAGCTGACATGTTCAATCGAAGTGAAGGCACTATATTGGATATGTTTAATATGTTCTCGGGTGGTGCTCTTGAACGAATGAGCATACTGGCTTTAGGTATCATGCCTTATATATCTGCTTCAATTATTATGCAGTTAATGGGGTCGGTCAGTGATACTTTGAGCCAACTTAAAAAAGAGGGGGAGCCTGGGCGGAGAAAAATAACCCAATATACTCGCTACTTAACTGTTGCTCTTGCTTTGATTCAGGCCTCTGGAATGTCAGCTGGTCTTGCTAATCAGGGTTTGTCTTATGTGTCAGGTGTGAGTTTCTATCTGCCTGCGGTGATTTCGCTAGTGACTGGCGCAGTCTTTATGATGTGGTTGGGTGAGCAAGTTACCGAACGAGGTATTGGTAATGGTATCAGTCTACTTATCTTTGCAGGTATCGTTGCGGGATTACCTGGTGCAGTTGTTCAGTCTCTTGAGCAGGCTAGGCAGGGCGAATTAAACTTACTTTTATTGCTTGGCGTTCTCTTTTTGGCGGTAGCACTAATATTCTTTATTGTAAGAATTGAGCGTGGTCAGCGAAGAATCACCGTTAATTACGCTAAACGGCAGCAAGGTAAAAAAATGTTTGCAGCCCAAACCAGTCATTTGCCATTAAAGGTCAATATGGCTGGTGTGATACCTGCTATTTTTGCCTCGAGTATTTTATTGTTTCCCGCTTCAATCGCGCAATGGTTTGGCCAGTCGTCTGATGGTTCTGAGTGGTTGCAAGAGTTGGCCTTATACATTAGTCCAGGCCAACCATTAAATGTTTTATTGTTCACTGGGTTTATTATATTTTTCTGCTTTTTTTATACTGCGTTAATGTTTAACCCTGACGAAGTAGCTGATAATTTAAAGCGTTCAGGTGCATTTATTCCGGGTATTCGACCAGGGAAAAAATCAGCTGAATACATTGATGGCGTATTAACACGATTAACTATGTTTGGTTCGCTGTATATGGCTGGTATATGTTTATTGCCACAGTTTTTGCAAGTGTTTGCTAATGTGCCTTTTTACCTTGGTGGAACATCATTATTAATTGTTGTCGTGGTGGTGATGGACTTTATGTCGCAGGTCCAATCTCATTTAATGTCGCATCAGTATGACTCAGTGATGAAAAAGGCAAACTTGAAGAATTTTGGTGGCAGCGGCTTAGCCCCCAGATAAATATAGAGATAAGCAGGTGCGTGGTTAACGGCATCTGGAAAAATGTGGAGTAATGTTATGAAAGTCAGAGCATCGGTTAAAAAGATCTGTCGCAACTGCAAAATAATTCGCAGAAACGGTTCAGTCAGAGTTATTTGTAAGGCCGAGCCAAGGCACAAGCAGCGCCAAGGGTAGTCGAAATTAAAGAGATTTGATTTTATTGACTTATAGCGGTATGCTACCGCGCCTTTTTTGACTGATGCGATTACGTTGATAGTTATATTTTGTTGTGTAGAAATTTTTTAAGTTACTGTTTTTAAAGCTTATTTTTAAAATTTATTCTTACGATTTGTTGCATGACGTTGAGATTGTTTTTACTGCTAGTTAATAGCTAAAATTTGGAGATTTTTTAATGGCCCGTATAGCCGGAGTCAACATTCCTGACCATAAACACACTGTGATAGCACTGACCTATATCTATGGGGTTGGAAGAACATCAGCAGAACAACTCTGCCAAACGGTGGGTATTGATCCTGCGGTAAAAATTAGCGCTCTCACAGAGGGAGATCTTGATAACTTGCGTAATGAAGTGACTAAGTTATCAGTAGAAGGTGATTTGCGTAGAGAAGTCTCTATGAATATCAAGCGCTTGCTTGACCTTGGTTGTTACCGAGGACTCCGTCACCGACGAAGCTTACCACTGCGTGGGCAGCGCACCAAAACAAATGCACGGACCCGAAAAGGGCCTCGTAAACCGATCCGTAAATAGATCAATTCTTTGATAACGATTGATAGCGAATAAGCTAGGAAGTTAGACAAATGGCAAAACCGGGCTCACAAGGTACGCGTAAAAAAATCAAGAAGACTGTTGCAGATGGCATCGCACATATCCATGCATCATTCAATAACACGATTATTACGATCACAGATCGGCAAGGGAATGCGCTTTCATGGGCAACGGCTGGTGGATCGGGTTTTCGTGGTTCTCGTAAGAGTACGCCCTTTGCGGCACAGGTCGCTTCGGAGCGTGCGGGCAATGCGGCCAAAGAATTCGGTTTACAAAATCTTGATGTAGAAGTGAAAGGCCCCGGTCCTGGTCGTGAGTCTGCGGTGAGGGCATTACATAGCTGCGGCTTCAACATCAGTAGCATTACAGACGTAACCCCGATTCCGCATAACGGTTGTCGTCCACCAAAGAAAAGAAGAGTTTAAGTATTAACATAGAAGTTACTCATGTGATTATTATCATGAGTAGATAAAGATAAATTTTAGTAGCAGATCGCAGGAATAAAATTATGGCTCGATATTTAGGCCCAACCTGTAAGTTAGCACGACGTGAAGGCACTGATCTATTTTTGAAAAGTGGTGTGCGTGCCCTAGACAGTAAATGTAAAGCAGAGTCCGTCCCTGGTGTACATGGCGCTAGACGCGGTCGTCTGTCTGATTACGGTGTTCAATTACGTGAAAAGCAAAAAGTTAGGCGTCTTTATGGCGTACTTGAGAAGCAATTCCGTAATTACTACAAAAAAGCCGCTAAGCAAAAAGGCGCTACTGGTGAAAATCTTCTACAAATGCTAGAAGGCCGTCTTGATAATGTTGTTTACCGCATAGGCTTTGGAGCTACACGGGCCGAATCACGTCAATTGGTCTCGCACGGTTCTATTTTAGTCAATGATAAAGTGGTGAATATTGCTTCTTATCAGGTACAGGCCGGCGACATCGTTGCAGTTAGAGAAAGAGCAAAAAAACAACTACGTATTCAATCGGCTATGTCTTTGGCCGCGCAGCGTGGTCATGTTGACTGGATTGAGGTCAGTGAAGCCAGTTTCCAAGGGACTTATAAGTCCTCACCTGAGCGTGCTGATTTACCCTCAGAAATTAATGAAAGCTTGATAGTTGAGTTGTACTCAAAGTAAAAAAAGTGTGAATGTATTGGTCAGGTCACATCGGCCAAGTGTTGAACATTCTCACCTAGACTTTTCGGCATCTTTTTTATTAAAGATTCAAGCTAATTAGAGAATGTTGGTGCAGGGTGAATTCTTAATATAGAACTCGACTCTTAAAACATCCACGATCTGTAAACGTTTTATCAAATATAGGTAGCGATATGCTAAGTGCAGGCAGCGATTTACTTACTCCACACAAGATTGATATTGAAGAGCTCAGTCAAAATCGAGCTAAAATAACTTTAGAACCTTTAGAGCGAGGTTTCGGCCACACATTAGGTAATGCTTTACGTCGCATCTTATTGTCATCAATGCCCGGGTCAGCGATCAGTGACGTTGAGATAGATGGCGTGTTACATGAGTACAGCGCTATTGAAGGGGTTCAAGAAGACGTCATTGAGATATTACTCAATCTGAAAGGTGTTTCGGTCATAATGAATGACCGTGATACAACGGTATTGACCTTGTCAAAAACGGGCCCTGGTGTTGTTACAGCCGGCGATATTCAACTTGATCACGACGTTGAAGTAAAAAACCCTGAACACGTTATTGCCCATCTTAATGACAATGGCTCACTGTCCATGAAATTAACGGTGACCTCGGGTCGAGGTTACCAACCCGTTGATTCACGTCCTGTTGATGACGAGGAATCCAAAGCTATTGGCCGTTTGCAGCTAGATGCTTCTTATAGCCCCGTTAGGCGTGTGTCATATGTCGTTGACAGTGCGCGAGTAGAGCAGCGAACTGATCTTGATAAGCTAATCATTGATTTAGAGACAAACGGCACGCTTGATTCTGAAGAAGCCATTCGAAGAGCGGCAACTATTTTGCAGCGTCAGCTGGCAGTGTTTGTTGACCTTGAGGGCGAAAAAGAGCTTGAGCCTGCCCAGCAAGAAGAAGAAATTGACCCGATCTTGCTACGTCCGGTTGATGATTTAGAATTGACTGTCCGTTCAGCCAACTGTTTGAAAGCTGAAAATATTTACTACATTGGTGATTTAGTTCAGCGTACCGAAGTGGAGTTATTGAAAACACCTAACTTGGGTAAAAAATCGTTAACTGAAATTAAAGACGTGTTGGCATCCAGAGGCCTTTCATTAGGTCTTCGTTTAGATAACTGGCCGCCAGCTAGTTTACGTAACGACGATAAAATACTTGCTTAATTAGCAGATAAAATTTATCGTTTTAATTTAACTTGAATATATAGGGAACCTTGCCATGCGTCATCGTCATAGTGGCAGACAGCTCAACCGCAATTCGTCTCATCGTAAAGCGATGTTTCGTAACATGACTAATTCATTAGTTGAGCATGAAATGATTCGCACCACTTTACCTAAAGCCAAGGAGCTGCGCCGTTTCGCAGAGCCTCTCATCACCTTGTCTAAGCAGGACAGCGTTGCAAATCGACGTTTAGCGTTTGATAGAACGCGGAGCAAAGACGTCGTAGGTAAACTGTTCTCTGAACTTGGCCCTCGCTATGATAGTCGTCCGGGTGGATATATTCGTATTTTGAAATGCGGTTATAGAACGGGTGATAAAGCGCCTATGGCTTACGTTGAACTGGTTGATCGCCCTCAAAATGATGAGTTAGACTTTGATGATGACTTTGATGACGAGTAGATTACAGACATAAAAAAACCGAGCTAAGCTCGGTTTTTTTATGTCTGTTAATATTTTGATTTTAAATTATGCAGGGCTTTTCTTGAGTAACGGTTTAAGAAACTTAGCTGTATGCGATTTTTTCACCGTAATGATATCTTCGGGCGTCCCCTCCGCAATTATTTGACCACCACCACTGCCACCTTCAGGCCCAAGATCGATAATCCAATCGGCGGTTTTGATGACATCAAGATTATGCTCAATGATCACCATCGTATTTCCCCTGTCACGTAACTGGTGCAATACAGTCAATAGCTGTTGAATATCGGCAAAATGAAGCCCAGTGGTCGGTTCATCAAGAATATACAATGTTTTTCCTGTGTCCCGCTTAGACAGCTCTTTGGCGAGTTTGACCCGTTGAGCCTCACCCCCGGATAAGGTGGTCGCTGCTTGACCGAGTTTGACGTACGTTAAACCGACATCAATTAAGGTTTGTAGCTTCTTAGCAATAGATGGGATAGCCGTGAAGAATTCGAGTGCATCCTCAGCCGTCATGTCCAAGACTTGATAAATATTTTTCCCTTTATAAGTGACTTCTAAGGTTTCTCGATTATAGCGTTGACTCTTGCAGATGTCGCATGAAACGTAAACGTCGGGCAGAAAATGCATTTCAACTTTTATAACGCCGTCACCTTGACAGGCTTCACAGCGGCCACCTTTGACATTAAAACTGAAGCGACCGGGTTTATAGCCACGTGTTCTCGCTTCTTGAGTGCCAGCAAATAATTCGCGAACGGGCGTAAAAATGCCCGTATAAGTGGCGGGGTTAGACCGGGGCGTGCGGCCAATTGGGCTTTGATCGATATCAATACATTTATCTAAAAGATCTAACCCTTCAATTGAAATATGGGGAGCCGGTTTAAGCGTTGTAGCGCCATTGAGGGCTGTTGCTGCAGCCGGATAGAGTGTGCCGTTGATAAGCGTTGACTTGCCGGAACCCGAAACGCCCGTAACGCAGGTCAGTAAGCCAAGAGGGATATTGATGTTAACATTTTGCAGGTTGTTGCCTGTTGCGCCGGTCAAGCGTATTTGCTGATCTGTATCGACAGGATGACGCCGACTCGGGACAGCAATAAATTTCTTTCCGCTGAGGTATTGGCCGGTAATCGATTTGCGTGAACGCATAATTTTATCGACACTGCCTTTGGCCACGATTTCACCGCCATGCACGCCTGCTCCAGGTCCGATATCGACCACATAATCTGCGCGACGAATGGCATCCTCGTCATGTTCAACCACGATAACGGTATTGCCTAGGTCGCGAAGCCGCATCAATGTTTTTAGCAGTCGTTCATTGTCACGTTGATGCAGGCCAATGGATGGCTCATCTAAAATATACATTACACCGACCAAGCCTGCGCCAATTTGACTGGCCAAACGAATACGTTGTGCTTCTCCGCCTGAAAGGCTGTCGGCATTTCGATCGAGAGTCAGATAGTTCAAGCCCACATCAACTAGAAACTCTAAGCGTTGATGAATTTCCTTAATTATTTTGTCAGCGATCTTGCCTCGCTTACCGGGTAACGATAGCTTATTAAAATAATCATGCGCTACAGCAACCGGCATGGCAGTAATCGTCGGTAGATTTTTTCCGTCAATAAAAACGTGCCGAGCACTTTGGCGTAGTCGAGATCCAGAGCAAGCAGGACAACCTTGATTACTGATAAATTTAGTTAGTTCATCGCGTACCATTTGTGATTGGGTTTCACGATAGCGGCGCTCCATGTTGGGGATAATTCCCTCAAAGGCATGCGTGCGCTTGAATACATCACCGCGATCATTGACGTATGAGAAAACCACTTCGTCTTTACTGCCGTTCAAAATAATGTCTTTTTGTTTGTTGCTCAGTTCATTGAACGGTGTGTCGATAGAAAAGTTAAAGTGTTCTGCAAGGGATTTCAACATATGAAAATAATAAACGCTGCGTTTATCCCAGCCTCTAATCGCCCCCTCAGCAAGACTGGAGTCAGGAAATTGTACTACTCGATCAAGATCAAAATATTGTTTAACGCCAAGGCCATCGCAATCGGCGCAAGCTCCTGCAGGGTTGTTAAAAGAAAACAAACGAGGTTCAAGTTCATTCAAGCTATAACCACAATCTGGGCAGGCATAATTGGCCGAAAAGACCATGTCATTTGCTTCCCCATCAATAAAAGCAACGCTGGCCACGCCCTCCGCTAAACCTAATGCGGTTTCAAATGAATCGGCGATCCGCTGTTGTAAATCACCTCTCACTTTGAAACGATCAACAACGACTTCAATGCTGTGCTTGTTGTTTTTTTTCAGCGCAGGAATTTCATCAATATCGTGTATTTCACCATCGACTCTGACTCTAACAAACCCCTCTTGTTTTAATTTATCAAAAAGCTTTAAGTGTTCGCCTTTGCGGTCTTTTATAATTGGGGCAAGTAACATAACTTTACTGCCTTCAGGCAGCGCGAGAACAGCATCAACCATTTGGCTGACCGTTTGTGCCTCGAGATTTAGCTGGTGATTAGGGCATTGAGGGGTACCAGCTCGCGCATACAATAATCGCAGATAGTCATAGATTTCAGTGATCGTGCCGACTGTGGAACGCGGATTATGAGAGGTGGATTTCTGTTCAATAGAAATTGCAGGTGATAAGCCCTCGATATGGTCGACATCGGGCTTTTCCATTAGTGATAAAAATTGTCGAGCATATGTTGACAATGATTCGACGTAGCGACGCTGCCCTTCGGCGTATAAGGTATCAAACGCTAACGATGATTTCCCTGAGCCAGAGAGCCCAGTGATAACAATAAAACTATCGCGAGGCAGTTCGATGTTAATGGCTTTGAGATTGTGGGTGCGTGCACCACGTACAACAATTTTATCCATGAGCTCACTGATTTCATAAAAAAGGGTTAATGAAGCTTATACGCCCCCGCAAATAAACTGGCTCATAGGCAAGGGTGCCTTAAGGTTCTAATGATCGTGCTAGGGACCAACCTTAATTGACCGATTATGATTTGGACGCTAAGCAGCGGGGTATATTATTGCCAGCTCAAACAATCGATTATAATGATCAGTGCGCGCTATAGCAAAGCCATGCCTCTCTTAAGTACCACTATTTTCAAATAATTTTTGAGATTAATACTTGATAGGCATATATAGATAGGGCAACTGCCAATATGGTGGAGCTTAGCGCCTGATTCGTATATATTGTGCCTTATATAAGTTGTTTATTTTTGGAGGCACAGCATGGCACGCGGAATCAATAAAGTTATCTTGGTCGGTAATTGTGGTCAAGACCCAGAAACACGCTTTTCAGCAGCAGGGGCGGCTATTACTAACATCAGTATCGCGACCAGTGAGTCTTGGAAGGATAAACAAACAGGCCAGCAGCAGGAACGAACAGAATGGCATCGGGTCGTATTTTTTAACCGTCTAGGAGAAATTGCTGGCGAATACCTCAAAAAAGGTTCGAAAGTGTACGTTGAAGGATCGCTAAGAACGCGAAAATGGCAAGATAAAGAGGGGCAAGATCGTTACACCACTGAAATTGTTGGCAATGAGATGCAAATGCTTGATAGCCGAGGTATGGGCGAGGGTCAGGCCGGTCAAGGTGGTCAGTCATACCAGCCTTCGACGCCCGTTCAGGGCCAGCAAGCCGCCCCTCAGGTCCAGCAGGCTCAAGCACCAATGGCACCTGCCGGTGGTGATGATTGGGATGATGATATACCGTTCTAATTGTTGGCGGTTAACTCCTCATTAAGGGTGTTTTTTAAGCTAACCTTGCGTTTAAGGGCCGCTTCATTGCAAAACACGCTGTCGGCTTGCGTTCTAGTCTATTTGGGCTAACGTAAGAGTATCACCGCCAGAGTGGTGAATATGCAAAATGGCGCATCAAGTATAACAACTAATAAGTGATGTTCTGGCGATCTATAAGCCATATTTTAGCAAACCTTAGAAACGCACCGAGCTTGCAGTACGGTGCGTTTTTTTTGTGCCGAACATCGCGGATGACATTTTTTTAAAATCGGTTCAAAAGTCTCATTTAGACTTGCCGATCGATTCTGTGCTGCTACTATGCTACGACTTTTTTAGTTTTATAATACTGATGAATATCAGCGCAACGGTTGCAGATGCTACTTATGAAAAAACAACAAAGCTTAGACGAAGGGTGGGCACTTATTGCCGATGACAATGGTTGGAAAATAACCCATCCAGCATCGACTGACCCAGACAATTATAACGTTTATCTTGAGCGGTGTGCCGGTAAGTCATTTGCGCCAGCCATTGCTTTAACTGAGACAACCCACTTAGCATTGCCTTATTCCTACTTAAGCACTGTTGCAGGGAGCGACGTTGACGCGCTTTCTCATCCAGTGGTATCAGTGCAAAAGAAGCATCAGGTTGACTCAAGTATGATTCGGATAGCCTGTCGCCACATAGCCATGTCAGCGACGGCAAATTTTAGAGATTACGGCGGTTATTTCACGCAAGATGGCAGGCAGGTGAAGTGGAGTAAATTATTTCGAACCGGTCATATGGGAGAAATGAGCCGGAGGGACATTGCTGTGCTTAGCCAACTTAACATTCAAACGGTTTGCGATTTTAGGCGCCCAGAAGAGGCGACTAAGCAACCCAGCTTATTACCTCAAGACGTAGAGCCTACGGCCATCCCCATCTCACCTGGAAGCGCAATTGATTTATTTTCTGCCATTTCAGATAAAGCGATAGATGAAGCGAAGATAGATGCTTTTATGCAGGACATTAACCGTGACTTAGTGCGCAATCATCAGTCGAGTTATCGGTCAATGTTCGATCGATTATTGGCTGCTGCAGAGTCGGGATCGATTATTCATTGCTCCGCAGGTAAAGACCGAACGGGCTTCGGAGGGTTATTGTTATTATCGGCACTTGGCGTATCAGATGATGACATCATGGCCGATTATTTATTAACCAATCAGTACGTAAAGATAGAGCGAGAAATTGCGCGTTGGCAAGCCAATTATGGCGCTGCAGAAGCCAAAGATTCATCCGTTGATTCTGAAAAAGTGAATGCGGCTCGCGCAGCCATGAAAGACCATCAAGGCGACTTTAATCACCAAGCGTTAGCGGTTATTCTAAGAGTAAAGGCGAGTTATTTACAGGCTGCGATTGATACAATTCGACAAGAATTTGGTACCAATATTGAGTACCTTGAGCAGCAAATTGGCTTAACTTCGTCTGAGTTCAATCGATTAAAAGCGTATTATCTTTATCCTTAATAGGCGGTTAGCTAAAGGCAAAAAATAGTAAAACCAGGCCGCCTATGGCCATTTTGATAGAGTCGCTGGCCTTATCCCATTGGGTCAATGCATAAAGATAAGCTAAGGGGGGTAAAAAGAAAGAGAACAGTCCCCAAGTAAAGTCCTCCTTAGAGGCAGTGAAAATCATTTGTATCCAGCTGCCAATCAGCAGTATGACGCCAAAAAACATCAGAACAGAGTTTAACGGATCCATCGAATTTTCCTTGCCCGTGGGACTACCAAAGAGCTTAGAATAGCAGACTGAGGTTGATTGTCGTTGAGTGTTTTTGTGATTTTTACTTGCTACGACCGTATTTATTTAACGCTGGTTGCGAAGTAATATGCTTAGATTAAGCGTCCATGATCTTTTATTGTTGGGAGAGTGGACATTGTATCAAGCTAGATTAATGTAACACTTTTTAGCAATCATCAATTGGACATAAGGCTGTCAGCGTTTTTGAGCCCTAAATTTTAAAAGAGTGAGGGTCACTCGTTTAGATTTAACTGCGTATTGACCATTAGCTGGCTATACTACTTATAAGAGCAATAAACAATCCGCTGTCAGGGCTTGTTCAAGGCACCGAATTAAGGGCGTATTTTTTGATCATATTTAAGCCAAGAAAAAACCGGTGTACGCTTCTAATCCTCGTGGTTTCGGCGCAGCTTTTGCTGTCTGTGAATGATGGTTCTGTTCAATGACTGACTCTGCTCGATTAGCGCACAATCTGGCTGCGTTAGCGGAGTTATCCGATGCAGAGAAAGTGGCTGCTTTTGATAAAGTGGGTTTGGCGGTTGCTAATTTTTCAGGCTCCCTAGAAGAACTTGAAAAAGCCGTTGGTATGCTGATGGTAGGCTATCATTTTGGTTGGAAAGTATTATTACTTGTTCACAGTAAGCGCACGATTAAGAAATATGAAGCCATATTAGAGATTGATATTAAAGATTTTTTCCCTGCTGAAGGAAGAAGTTCAAAGCGCTCAATGGGCCTCGATTTAGCCAAACAAATAGGCAATTTTTGGCAAGTAGTCAGTGGCGATATTAAGGTTGAAAACCGCCGTGATATCGAAGATGTTAATCCAGGCAAGGACGATAAATAATTATTTCTTGGTTAAAGATTCGCTAATAGCTCCGCATGCTAAACCAAATAGCGCTGGGATCAGCCAGCGTCCTCCTCCTTCAGTCAAAACCATCCACTTTAATGCGAATGATTCCTCACGTACAAAACCCGCTTGTTGGGCAGCGTTTTGAAAGCCCATGTCTAATAAGCCCAATAACTGAATGGGCGCAGTGATGGCTGAAATACAAAAAATGGAGGGCAGTGCAAGCAGTACGATCAAACTAAGCTGCTTCAGTGATTTCATTGGCCAACTGATAATAATGGTTAAAAAAATAACCAATGGCACTAAGGTATGTAAAACAGAGATGTCAGAAGAAATTGTCGTTCCTGCGGGGAGGGAGCGTGAAGGCGTGATCAATTTTGCTCTAGTGGCTGTCGCGGCTAGGACAATACTGTTTTCTTGTCTCTCTTCAATTGAAATAGCGGCGACATAATCGGTTGATGCAGCTTCTGTGACGTATTCGTAAAATGGTGTCATCATGGAAGCGAACCCATTGCCCCAAAAAAAACCGGCCAGTGACAGTAACAACCAAACTAAAATCACTTTCAAAAAAAGGTAACCATACACCGGATTATTCATGGTCGTTTTTTTCCTGGTTAGTTTTTCCAGTGGCCGTGGCCGCCAAGTTTGTTTGCTGTTCCATGGTCCAACGAGTCCACAGAAGAAAAAAACCAGCGACAAGTATTATAATGAGAGTCGGTGCATAGTAGGTATGAATCGGCGGGAACCACGCTCTGTTGTGTTCAATAATGTAATAGAGGCCGACGATTCTAATTTGATTAATTACATAAACGGTTATGGTGCCGGCCACTAATCCAGCAATGGTTTGTCGAAAGCTGGCACCAAAACCGATAATAGCGGCACTGAGCATAAACCAAACCCCAGAACCATCACAGCCGCGTACAATATTCATTTTTGCACGCGGTGACACCAGAGCGTTATTGGAAACGACAACCGTTCTGTCGGGCGTTAATATTTTGATTGTTTTTACTGCTGCATGACCAATAATATTAGGATAAAGGGTATTTTTCAAGTAATCATCGGGTATCTCATGGTAAGCAAAATGAAAAGCAGCGTAAAGAATACCGGCAACAACAATAAAACGAAAACTTTGAAAATCCACACTGTCACCTGTTTATGAGTCTAATAATGTTTAAGTATAGCATTGAACTATTGGTTTGCTTTTGCTCGTGAGCATCGATTATTTTGACCATTTTGATGTTAACTTGGTTCATTACTTTACGCCAACTGTAGCAATTTGGTCATTATTAGGTGTTTTTTGCAGGACTAGACCGTATTTACCATTCATGCAGCTATCGTTCTGAGTTAGGCTGGTCATAGAATTAAGCATTTTTGGATCGATAATACTGTTTTGACCAGTGATATCAAATCCGTTAGTGTAAAGAAAAAATATACAAAATCGATAGCAAGTCAAGGTTAATAATTTATTTAAAAGTTGAGGAGTATTGTATGCATCTAGGCTTTAGTTCAATGAATAATGTCAGCGATCCAGCGCCAGTTGAATTGGCGGTTGTATTGGAGCAAGCTGGATTTGAGTCTCTGTGGTACGGTGAGCATAGCCATATACCTTGCGCTCAAAAAACTCCTTACCCTCCTGGCGGTGAAATGCCCGAGCCATACAAGCGAATGATGGATCCTTACCTTTCATTAATGGCTGCGGCTTCAGTTACCACCACTTTAAAGTTGGGCACTGGAATAGCATTACTGTTAGAGCGCGAGTTACTCTCTCAGGCAAAGACAATAGCTACCTTAGACCGATTAACCAACGGCCGCGTATTAATTGGAACAGGCGTTGGTTGGAATGAAGAAGAGTTTACTAACGCGACTCAAATGCCATGGAAACGTCGTTATTTAGGTTTAAAAGAAACGGTATTAGCGCAACGCGAACTGTTTTCTAAAGCTGAGCCTGAGTTCCATGGTGAGCTGATTGATTTTGATTCCGTTTGGTTTGAACCTAAACCGCTACAAGCTAATGGGCCGCCGGTTATCTTAGGGGTAATGGGGCCTTTAGGTGTTAGGCATGCTGCACAGTGGGCAGATGGATGGATGCCTGTGGATGTGGCTATGCCAGATATTGAGAGCGGCATAAAAGATTTTCGCCAACAAGTGAGTGATTTCGGTCGCGATCCTGATGCCGTTGAAATCACTATGGTTGCAATGGGTGAAATCACTTCAGATTTATTAAAGCGCTATCAAGATATGGGCATTGCTAGAGTCAATATAGGGGTTGGCATGGCTAATTGGGACAAGCCTGAAATGGTTATGCCTATGATAGAAGAATTTTCTAAACTGATTCCTTCACTTTAAAACTGCGGCTAAGCTTCTCAAATGATAACAGTCTATCACTCATCATTATCACGCTCTGTTAGGGTTCTTTGGCTGGCAGAAGAAATCGGTTTAGCCTACCAGTTAAAAACCGTTGAAATGTTTTCAGCTGAAATGCAGCACCCTGAATTTTTAGCGGTTCATCCGCAGGGTAAAGTGCCAGCAATTGATGATGATGGTTTTATTTTGTGGGAAACTGCAGCAATTTTTGATTACTTAGTCACAAAGTACAGTGACGGCAGTTTGATTCCATCTCGTGATACTGAGTTAGGTGCTAAGGCCGTGCAGTGGATTCATTTTTCCGAGGGATCGCTGGCTGTCACCATGGGTGAAATCGCTGCTCATAGCGCTTATCTGCCAGCTTCGCGTCGTATTCCTGCTTTGGTAGAGCGTGGCCATGAACTGGCGCCACAGATAATAAATATTGTTGAACAGTCTCTATCAGGTCAGCCTTTTATTTTAGGAAAAGATTTTTCCGCGGCTGATATCATGTTGGCGTTTGGTTTGAATATTGCCCGCCATTTAAATTTTGTCAATCAATCAACGCCAAATTGCTTAGCGTATTGTCAGCGTTTAGAGCAGCGTGCAGCTTACCAGCGTGCCTGCGATAAGTAGTGTTGAGTGTTGAATTTATCCATTGGTCACATTTTTTAGGAAACCACCATAATGTATAAAGTAATTCAGTGGGCGACTGGCGGTGTTGGTCGTGCGGCGATTGAAGGGATACTTGATCATCCTGAATTGAGTTTAGTCGGTTGCTGGGTGCACAGTGACAGTAAGGTTGGTAAAGATGTTGGTGAGATCATTGGTCGAGATTCTGTAGGTATATTTGCGTCTAGCGATATTGATATGTTGCTCGCTTTAGATGCTGACTGTGTTATGTATAGTCCGGTCATGGCTGACCCAGAGTTAGTGGCTAGGATTTTAGCGAGTGGTAAAAATGTGGTTACGCCTATGGGTTGGTTTTACCCCGGTAACCGTGACGTAAGTGGATTGCGAGAAGCTTGCAATCAGGGAAATAGTACTCTGCATGGAACCGGCATTCATCCAGGCGGAATTACTGAACGCTTCCCTTTGATGGCTTCAGCATTATCCAGAGCGATTACTCATGTAAGAGCCGAAGAGTTTTCTGATATACGCAGTTACGGTGCGCCAGCAGTCGTATCAGATATTATGTTATTTGGTAAAACGCCGGAAGCAGCGGCATCAAGCCCAATGCAGGGATTCTTGGGCGATGGGTTTATGCAATCGGTTGAAATGGTTGCAGATGAATTAGGTTTTGATCTTGATCCTGAACCAATTGCAACTCATGAGGTGGCTGTTGCTACTCAAGCAATCGATTCACCGATCGGGCTGATTGAGCCGGGCTTGGTGGCTGCCCAGAGATTCACTTGGCAAGCCACCGTGCGCGGACAAGTCGTGATTACGGTTCGCGTCAATTGGTTTATGGGTGAGGAGCACCTTGACCCACCGTGGAATTTTGGCCCTGAAGGAGAGCGTTTTGAAGTTGAGGTTAGTGGTGATCCTGATAGTAAATTAACGTTTCACGGCTGGCATCCAGAGTCATTAACCGAAGGTTTAATTCGCAATGCCGGAGTTGTTGCCACCGCTATTCACGGTGTCAGCGCTATCCCTTATGTCTGTCGTGCTGATAGTGGCATAAAAACATACCTTGATTTACCATTAGTGGCTGGGCGAGCTGCCCCTGAACTATCAACGTCGCAGGGATAATGTGATACTCTTGATTAATTAATGCCGTAGCAATTTAATCGCTAGTATTGAACAAGAGACGATGCCAAAAAAGACCCAACCAAAAAAGACCCAACTTAAGCCCAATGTGTCGGCTCCGGTCGACACTTTATTTTTACACCCCATGGGGGCGGTCGAGGGCTTTACTTTCGACAGATCTGTGGCGGCAGTCTTCCCCGATATGATTCAGCGCTCGGTCCCAGGTTATAGCACCGTCGTTGCTATTAGTGGATTATTAGCGCAGCGTTTCGCCCAGCCGGGCACCCAATTATACGATTTAGGATGCTCCTTGGGCGCTACGAGTTTCTCGATGGCGCAAGCTGGCACACAAGACTGCGAGTTAATCGCGGTTGATAGTTCTAAAGCGATGCTTGATCAGTTTTCTGTCACCTTAAGTGAGCAGAATTTACCAATGCCTATTACGCTTATCCATGCCGACATCAACACTATTAAAATTGAGCGAGCATCAGTGGTGGCTTTGAACTACACCTTGCAGTTTGTTGCGATTGAGCAACGTGTAAAATTATTGCAAAAAATTCAGCACGGCATGGTGACTGGTGGCGTCTTGTTATTATCTGAAAAAATCCAGTTTGACGACACCTCAGTGAATGAATTATTTGTTGAATTACATCATGATTTTAAGCGTGCTAATGGTTACAGTGAACTTGAAATAAGTCAAAAACGTGAGGCGATTGATAACGTCCTTTTGCCCGAATCTTTGCAAGTGCATCGGCAACGATTAATCGGCTGTGGTTTTAGTCGAGTTGAAGTTTGGTTTCAGTGTTTTAATTTCGCCTCGTTAGTGGCGTTTAAATGAACTTATACGATTATGCGCCGTTGATCAAATTGCTTGATCAGCATTCGATGCCAGCGTTAGCCGCGATGGTTGATGACATGGTGAAAAGTGGTTTAGATGTTGAGCGTCATGGCGATATTCCGCGCTGGCAGGAGGCGATTGCATCGTTACCAAGTTTAGACGTCGACAGCGTTGAGCTTAATCACGATACTATTACCGTTAAAACGGCGGTTAAAAGTGGCGCCAGTGATTCGCAACAGCACCGTTTACGTTCAGCGTTAATGGGCTTGCATCCTTGGCGCAAAGGACCTTTTGAATTGGCGGGGGTAGTCATTGACACTGAATGGCGCTCCGACTTTAAATGGCAACGGCTAGCAAAAAAAATAAAACCACTAATGGGAAAGCGAGTGCTTGATGTGGGTTGTGGTAGCGGTTACCACTGTTGGCGAATGGCTGGGGCTGGGGCTGAGTTAGTTGTCGGAATTGATCCAACTCCGTTATTTGTCATGCAGTATTGGGCCTTACAAAAATATATTCAGCAGTCAAATGTTTGGGTGTTGCCGACGCGAATGGAATCTTTACCCCCAAAGTTAGCAGGCTTTGACAGCGTTTTCTCAATGGGCATACTCTACCATCGCCGTTCGCCGTTTGATCACTTACTAGAACTGCGTGATGTGTTAGCCAAGGGTGGGCAATTGATCTTAGAAACTTTAGTGATTGATGGTCCTGAAGGGCAGGTATTAGTGCCTGAGGGTCGCTACAGTAACATGGGCAATGTTTGGTTTATTCCAAGTGTATTAACTTTGTGCCAGTGGCTGAAAAAAATGAAGTTCTCAGAGATCGAGGTTTTGGATGTGTCTACGACTAGCTTTAAAGAGCAGCGGGCTACCCAGTGGATGAACTTTCATTCCTTGATTGATTTTCTTGATCCAACGGATGTAACTAAAACGGTAGAAGGTTACCCCGCTCCGCAAAGAGCGATAGTTGTTGCCACTGTATAGTGCTGACGCTGGGTTTAAAATGAATTTTCAATAATGAATAAATGGAGGGTGTTATGAGTCGATTGGCAGGAAAAACCGCAATTGTTACTGGCGGAGCAAATGGCATGGGCGAGGCGACAGTTCGCTTATTTATAGAGCATGGCGCAAAAGTAGTCATTGGCGATATTCAGGATGAGGCGGGTCAAGCCTTGGCTGATGAACTTGGTGATGCCGCTGTCTTTGTTCATATGGATGTCAGTCAAGAAGCTGACTGGACCAAAGCCGTAGCCGCTGCTCAGGCTTTAGGGACTTATAATGTATTGGTTAATAACGCCGCTGTTCTCATGTTTAAATCGATCACTGACACGACACCTGAAGATTATCTTAATGTTATTCGGGTTAATCAGTTAGGCACATTCTTAGGCATTCGCTCGGCGATTGAACCCATGAAGGCGGCAGGCTGTGGTTCTATTATCAACGTTTCTTCAATCGATGGTCTGCATTCTGCAACGGGTTTATCTGCCTACTCATCCTCTAAATGGGCGGTGAGAGGTTTAACCAAAAATGCGGCGATTGAGCTTGGCCAATACGGTATTCGAGTGAACAGTCTTCATCCGGGAGGGGTCTATACCGCCATGGGGGGGGCCGAGCATTTAACCGTCGAGCAAATGAATGAGGCAGTCTATGCCGATTTTCCAATTCCTCGTGTTGGTCAGCCTATTGAAGTGGCCTATGTGAGTTTATTCTTAGCCTCGGATGAGGCAACTTATAGTACGGGTTCGGAGTTTGTCGCTGATGGTGGCTGGTTCACAGGCATGCGCAGGCCCGGTTCTCCTTGTTCTTAGCTTATTTTGAGCGTTGACAGAAATATTAGCAGGGAGTCGTTAAAAGCGGCGGCCTGCTCTTGTTGAACAAAGTGCCCAGCATTTTTTATGATACGATTAATCCGTAGATCGGGTACTCGTTGTTGCATAATATCAAGCGCATTGTTAGTCATTAGCTTTAGTACGGGATCTTCACTGCCACTAATAAACGCAGCAGGAACGGTGATGTTTTTATCAGCATAGGCTTGCTCGAGCTGCCAGTTAATATCGGCAACCCGATAAGAATTTAAGCCGCCAGTAAAGGCGTTTTCCTGCCCGCAGCGTTCATATTCATTGACATAAAAATCCATGTCTTTCTCGCTTAACCATGGCCATGGCAGTGGATAGTCAGGCTCTGCCAGCACGTCGAGATACCCCGTGCCTTCACTTGGGTATTGGGTCCAATTAAGGAGATTGCCTTCGGCACTTAGGGCCCAAAATAGCCGAGTTAAAAATAAGCGACTGTGCTGGCTTAGTTCTCGATCAGCAGGGCCTACTGTCTGAAAGTAATGCATGTGAAAAAAATGATCTGCTCCTATTTCGGCGAACATTTTTGTAGGTTGAATCGCATTATCGCCTAAGGCATAGCCAAACGGCACGCTGACACCCACCACGCCAGCAACAATTTCTGGGTGTCTGGCCGCTAAACTCCAAACCAGATTAGCGCCAAAATCATGACCGACAAATACCGCTTTGGTTTCGCCCAATTCGTGCAATACCGCCTGTAAATCGGCTATTTGATTTTCCACATGGTAGGCTGAAAAATGTTCTGGCCGGTCACTTTGTCCATAGCCGCGCATATCTAAGGCGAGAGCACAAAACCCAGCATCAGCCACAACTTGCATCTGCTGGCGCCAACTGTATGCCAGGCCTGGAAAGCCGTGACAGAATATGACTAATGGGCCACTGCCTTGAGTCAACCCATGCAAGGCAATGTGATGGCCAGGAATGCGTATTGAGGTGAGCTCACTCATCGTTATGAATCTTTAAAGCCGGTGATATGTTTCGCTGCTTGGTAAGCAAACGTCATGGCTGGCCCTAACGTTGCTCCGGGTCCTGGGTAGGTGGGCAAGACGGCCGCGCTACAATTGCCCGTCGCATAGAGTCCGCTGATTGGCTGCCCGTTTTCTGCCAACACTTGGCCGTCTGTATTGGTTAAGAGGCCACCGTGGGTGCCAAAGTCACCTGCATCGGTGCGCATAGCGTAAAAAGGTGCTTGGGTTAGCTCTGCTAAGCAAGGGTTAGGTTTAACGGTGGGATCGCCGTAGTAGCGGTCATAGGCTGCATCACCTCGTTGGAAATCAAGATCCTTTCCAGTGACGGCAAAATGATTAAATTGCGTTACCGTTTGCTCTAAGGCGGTAGCATTAATGCCTGCTTTCTCACCGAGTTCAGAAATAGTGTTTGCTTTTGTAATTAATCCTTCATTAAAAAAAGATTTTGGTAATAGCCAATCGGGGCCAGTTAAGGGGAATGCCGAGTAGCTATTTTTAAACTTACTATCGAACACCATGAACGATGGCACGCAGCTATTTTCTTTGCTGTGGTTTTCAAACAAGCCTAAACTCCATGACATATAGTTTTGAGATTCGTTGCCGTAGCGCTTACCGCTTTGATTGACAACAAAAGTACCAGGTAATGATTTCGTTACGATACTTAAAAACGGGTATTCTCTGCCGGGCACTGTAACGGTACTGCACCACCATGCGCCATCCATTTGCGCTGTTTTTGCACCAATATTTTGGCCTGCGATAATTGCATCACCGGTATTTGTTTTTATTCCTGCGCTCCATGCCTTGTTTGTAGGTGCAGGAAGATATTTTTCTCGCATTGCTTGGTTTTGTTCAAAACCGCCCGCAGCTAGCATGACGGCTTGTTTGGTTTTAATGCGCAAGGTTTTTCCTTCACGCTCGATTACCGCACCAATGATGGTTTCTACCCCAGAAATATTTTCGGTGATTAACTCGTGTAAAGCTGTTTCTCGCCAAATAGGAACATCGCGCGCTTTTAATGATAAGAACAATCGTGAGATGCCTGCCATACCACACGTTAATCGTCTGGAAATACGGTGCTTAAACCGCCACGGGAAATCGGTATAATACTTTAAAACCAATTTAGCTAAGGCTTTAAATCGGCCCTGAAGTCCGCCAGTAATCATTTGACCTTCAACTTGAGTGATCATAAAACGCTTATAAACGATTAATGCGCTTTCATGAATATGCTTAAAGTCGTCGCCTAATTCTGAACCAAGAATAGGCTCAGGTTCAAGGGAGCGATGACCGTTTCTCGCCCCAGGTAAGTTGCTGTAGTAATCGGGGTAATGTGCCAGAGAGAGGTAACGCACTAAGGTATTGTGATGCAAAAAGTCTAACATCTTTGGCCCGTTTTCTAGGTAAGCATCGATCATTTCATCGCGACGCACTTCAGCGGGTATCGTTGATTCGAGATATTCTTTTGCATCTTCAATGCTGTCATCGACGTTGAGCGCTTTTGAATAACGACTGCATGGGACCCATATTCCACCGCCAGACATTGCACTGGTGCCGCCGATTTGTTTTCCTTTTTCGATAACAAGCACAGACTCAGATCCCATTATCTTAGCGCAAAGTGCAGTCGTAAGACCGCCGTTGCCGGAGCCTACCACCAGTACATCAACTTCATGATCAAAAGAGTCATTATTCATATTTAGCTATTTTAGTTAGGGTGCTAGAAAAAGGTATAATATAAAATTATTCTATGAAAGGCTCTTACTAGCGCTTAATAAAGCGAGTATTGAGACTTTACTAGGAATCTGATTGAAGCAATAGTCGCATACTGGAGGGGTTCTGCTCTAACCACTGTTGGGCTGGTATACCGCTTAAATCACTTACAGCGATACTACGGCTGAGTGAGCTCGATAAAGCAGTGGCGGATAGGCGACGATAAAAAGGCAATTCATCGACAAAGAAAGGCAACAGCCTCTCTAAACTCTGCCCATTTTGATTGGCTAATTGAAATTGTTCTGCAAAGTGTTGTAATGCCGCCAGCACATCTTCTTGTTCAGCTAATAATTGGCTAGGCTGAATAGTCCACGTCATATCAGATTGCAGATGACAACGACCCACGAATTGGCCTAAACACAGATCACCTAGTTTTTCTGGCTCGATCAGGCTTAGTCGCCATTGGGTACCTGAAGCGGCATTTTTCCAATAAAGATAATAGTCTTGTTGAGGAACTGGTTTGAAATGAAATTCAGCCGAAAGAACCAGCAGAGAGGTGAAATATTGACTGAGGATTTGTTCCGCTGATTTAATCTCGATGCGGGACGGTGAAAGGGCATCCCATGCCGCTAATAATGGCACCACACCTTTGCCTTGAGGGTTACCCAAGGGTTTTTTATATAAAGACATCATAAGATCATTGGGTTCCTATTTTTCAAATACAGACACTATCTATACGTTAGTGGTCGTTTTTGGTTTGGTTTTCTAGCATCGGTGACATTTTGCCTCATTTTGCTGTTGATTGGCGGCATCAGCCACTAGGTTCAGACAATATAAATTACGATAATAAGGTATGATTTGTTTAATTAAGATAACCCGAGAGTAAAAAGGCTATGGATTTTCATTTAACTGACAAGCAATGTGATTTGCGCGATGAATTTCGCGGTTACTTTGATACGTTGATGACCCCAGAATTAGTAGCGGAGCTTGTTGGCACCCCCGGTGAAGGCGGCGGACCACTGTACCAAGCGGCTATGAAAAAAATGGGTGACGACGGTTATATTGCTCTCAGTTGGCCAGAAAAATTTGGCGGGCGGGGTTTATCAGCACTCGAGCAATACATGTTCATTGAAGAGGTCATGCGGGCAGGTTTCCCATTCCCCTTTTTGACTACCGAGTCAGTCGGTCCTATGTTGCGTGACCATGCAAGTGATCGCGTTCGACAAGAAATAGTGCCGGGTATTGTGGCGGGCACGTGTAATGTGGCGATTGGTTATTCTGAACCAGAAGCAGGAACGGATTTAGCCTCATTAAAAACACGGGCGGTGCGTGACGGCGATGAATGGGTTATCAATGGTCAAAAAATGTGGACCAGTTTGTGCCATATGGCCGACTATGTTTGGTTAGCAGCCAGAACCGATCCTGATGCGCCTAAGCACAGGGGCATTTCTATGTTTATTTTGCCAACCAACGCTGAAGGCTTTAGCTTGTCGCCGGTGCATACTTTGGGCGGTGTGAGAACCAATGCGACATATTATGAAGACGTTCGTTTACCGGCTGATGCCTTAGTCGGTGAATTAAATAAAGGTTGGAAGCTGATTACCAGCCAGTTGAACCGTGAACGTTTGGCCTTAGTAAACGTGGGCTTTTTTAGTCAAAAATACAATGTTCTGGTTGATTGGGCGCAAAGCACCTACTTAATTGATGGACGCAAGATTATCGATCAACCGTGGGTGCGGACACACTTTGCCCGTATTCGTTCGAGCTTGGAAGCTCTGCGACTGATTTGCTACAAGCTTGCTTGGCAGATGGACAGCAATGAATTAAATATGGCAGATGCCTCTGCAGCGAAGGTTTATGGCACAGAATTGTTTGTCGAGATTTATCGTTTGGCCGGCGAAATTATTGGCCAGCACTCTGTATTGAAACGTGACTCTGATGATACCAACATCGGTGCAACAATTGAAAACCTATATCGAACTGCATCGATTATTACTTTTGGTGGCGGCGCTAATGAAGTGCAGCGAGATATCATTGCAGCCGCTGGCTTATGGATGCCAATCGGCAGTCGAATGAGCTAGCATTATTCTTGAGACACTTGAGTGAAAAATAGAACAAACAGATTTTTATAGGAGAAAGCACGGTGAAATTTTCTTTAACCGAGTCACAGGCCGAGATACAACAGTTAGCCAATAAGATCCTCCAAGAGCAGGTAACTGAAGAGCGTCTGCGCAACTTAGATAAACAAGTGAGTGGTGAGCGGTTTGACCGTGATTTATGGCAGCAATTGGCCAGCGCAGGATTATTGGGCGTCGCTATTGACGAATCGCATGGTGGAATGGGCTTTGACTATTTTTCTTTAAGTTTATTACTTGAAGAGGTGGGCCGCAGCGTCGCCGCTGTCCCTGTTGTCACTAGTTTAGCCGGTGCCGCTATGCTTCTAACCGAGTATGCAAGCGCTGAGCTTCAGCAGCAATGGTTGCCGGACGTGGTCAATGGTCAGTCGATTTTGACCGTTGCATTTTCTGAGGCAATGAGTACTAATGACGTGACGCCACATACTGTTACAGCAACGAACAATGGCAGTGATTATTCGCTTAATGGCGTCAAGCATTATGTGCCCTACGCCCAACACGCAGCGGGTATTATTGTGAGCGCTAAGATCAGTGATGATGAAAATGTACTCGTCATGATTGATCCAAGCCAGGCTGGGGTGACTTTAGATAAGCTTGATACTACAACGGCAGAACCACAATCAAAATTGACCTTAGCGAATGTGATGATCTCGTCTTCGCAGGTTCTAGCTGTTGGAGAAAAGGCTAATCAAGCGATTCAATACGGTGTGAACTGTTTACTCACCGCTTATTGCAATGTGCAACTAGGTGCGAGTGAAGCGGCATTAAGAATGACGGCAAAATACACCTCCGAACGTAAGCAATTCAATACGGCAATCGCCTCTTTTCAAGCGGTGGCACAGCGAGCAGCTGACGGTTATATTGACGTTGAATGCCTTCGACTTTGCACTCAGCAAGCGGCTTGTTTATTGTCAAATAAGGCCAGTGATCTTGAGTCACAGCGGGTCATTAATGATGCGGTGACGATGGCAAAAATTTGGGCGGGTGATACCGGTCATCGCATTAGTTACACAGCCCAACATTTGCACGGTGGTACTGGTGTTGACCGTGAGTACCCACTTTGGCGCTTTTGCTTATTATTGAGACAAATGGAATTCTCAATGGGTTCAAGCCAACAGCATTTGACTAATTTAGGTGATCGTATCGCCGAGTATTCAGTCTCGATGGCTTAGGCTGATTTTTTGTTGCAAAAACGGCTATTTAGCCGTTGTATTTATTGTTCCTGATTGCGACTGCAACGCAATTTTTTTTAACAAATTATCATTCAATTGCGGTGGCTTGTCGCAGAGGGTTTCTAATCAATATTTGATCGGTTACGCTAAAGGCATCGGCAGCAATAAACACCCACAACATCATGCGCTTACAACGATGAACGCCGTTAACAATAATTAGCGTCATTGCTGATGAGCATGACCGTCCATAAAATGCTGAACGATTTTCCTATACTATGGTTAAAGTTTTAACTGGAAATTTTGGTAAAGCCGCCCGCCTCAATCGTGTTAAGCGATCGAGCATGTGCCAGCACGGTCATCACCGTTGGCTCACCGATAAGACGTCTAAATTTGATGTTAAGCAAGGCAAGCTGCTCACCATTTATCGGTGCGCTAAGTGCGACAAAACAAAAGCTATGTTGGAATAAAATGGCTTAAAAACCTTAAAATACGTTTAAAATCCGATAAATGTACGTTTTTTGGCACGATTAGGGGTTTAAACGCCTAGAGATAGCGCGTACGATTTTAGTGATGTTAATTGATTGTGGTTTATCCATTGCAACGCACAGACGGTGGTTTGTTTCGATGACTGTGAATGAGGCCTTTATTAATGACGACACATTATTGTTACACTGAATCTCCTTTAGGAAGAATTCTATTGGTGGGTGATTTTCAAGGCCTGTCCCGATTGAATATTCAAGATGGCCCTTCACCACTCCTTCCTGAAATGCATTGGCGCAAAGATGGCGCTTTTTTTATGACCGTGATTATCCAATTAAATGAATATTTTGCTGGGAATAGGCAGCAATTTAAGTTGCGGCTCAATCCTATAGGGTCTGAGTTTCAGCGCCAGATATTAATGTCGGTCGCCCGTATTCCCTTCGGTGAAACGGCCAGTTACAGTGATATTGCTCGCGCTGTCGGTAAACCGAAAGCGGTCAGATCAATAGCTTCTGCAATGAAAAAAAATACGTTGCCTATTATTTTACCTTGTCATCGCGTGGTGAGTCGTTCGGGTAAGCCCTCTGGTTATAACGGCGGCGCATCAGCCAGGGAATGGCTAATGAATTTAGAGTCAGGTCAATATCAAGCACGGGGTGAAGATCAAGGCCATGGCAACTCTGCAGACATCAATGCCGAGTACGATGATAATCAGAACGCGTCATCACTCAAAAATAGCCGTAAAACGACAAAGTCTACGCAAGGTGGTGACAACGCGGTGGGGGCATAAAAAAAGCCCTAAAAGGGCTTTTTTGTCATGACAGAAAGTGTTACTCCTCTTTAACGACCAAAGTAATCCCAATCCCTTCTTTCGCTTGTTGTGCGGCATCGGCTACCGCTGCATATGTATTGGCTTTGGCTTCGCTATGAGCGCTGATGATTACTGATCCCTTTGGGTTCTCGGCAAGCTTACGCTGAATAACTGAACGAACTGATCGAATGTCAACCCTGCGTTGGTCAACAAGGATTTCGCTCGAAGCATTGATATTGATCAACACATTCTGATTTTCAGTTGGAATATCGACTTCGGGTGCATCGTCAGGGCGGTTAATCTCAAGCCCAAACTCCTTAATAAACGAAGCTGTCACTATAAAAAAGATCAGCATAATAAATACAACATCGAGCATTGGTGTTAAATCGATTTCTGACTCTTCTTCATTGGCACTTGCATGACGTGTTCGTGACATTGATAACTCCGGCATCTGAGGCGGTATGAGTGATGGCTAAATAGCAGCGAGGGTGTTTTCTCGGTTAACTAGCGTATGCGGCGATATATTAGCGATTTAAAGAACGAAATAAAAGTAATTTTCACGTCAAAGGGGTAAAAACGCAACCTTAATTCTGGCTGCCATCGATGATTATTCGAACGTTTCAGTAGCGTTTAAGGCCTGGCCCCTTTCATGGCCTAACGAAGGAAAGATGTCGTTGAGAATAACAAACAGGCAAGGGACAAGCAGTAACGTAATGACAGTAGCAAATAAAATGCCGAAAGCCAGCGAAATAGCCATTGGGAGCATTTCTTGAGCTTGTAGGCTGGTCTCAAGCAGTAATGGAAAAAGACCGAAAAAGGTGGTGAGTGAAGTGATCAATATTGCTCTAAAACGCTGTTTGCACGCGCCGGTAACCGCTTCAGTGATGTCTTGTTGAGCCCTTAATCGTTTATTGACTGCATCGGTAAGTATCAAGCTGTCATTCACCACCACACCGGTTAACGCGATGACCCCGAAAAATGACATCATGGAAAAAGCGGTATCCATCCACCAGTGCCCAAAGACTGCACCAATAAAACTGAACGGAATAACCGTCATAATAATAAGCGGTTGATAGTAAGACTTAAGGGGGATAGCAAGAAGCGCGTAAACAGCGATAATAGCCATAATAAATCCTTGGGCCAAACCTTGAATCAACTTGGCGGCTTCTTTGGAGTCGCCGTCGGTTTCAAAGTGAAGACTGGGGTAGGCCTTCACCAATTTCGGCAAGTCATTTTTCATGATTTGTGCACTTACTGCGTCAGGATTGTAATAGCGTTTGTCAATTTTAGCGGACACATTGACTGCTCGCTTGCCGTTGATTTTATTGATGGAGGCATAGCTCAATTGCGGCTTGAGATCAGCCACGGCATAAAAAGGCACTTCATCACCGTCAGACGTTCGAACGTACATACTGTCTAAGTCTGACAGCGATTTTCGCTCCTCGCGCGGATAGCGAACCATGACTTTAATCTCGTCGCCATCACGTTGAATTCGTTGTGCTTCAACACCGTAGAAGGCATCTCTTACTTGACCGCCAAGGTCGCTTAAGCTTAAACCCAATGCCTCTGCAGTTGGTTTAATGCTCAGGTTGAGTTCGTCCAAAGGGTTATTGAGTGTCGTTTCGACATCATAAACGCCTTCATAGCGACTAATCACCGATCGCAATTCTTTGGTCGCTGCTATTAATTCCGATTGGTTATCGCTGATTAAATTGAAAGAAATAGGGTCGCCCATAGCGCCGTCCTCGGATGAAAACACCACACTTTTAGTGCCTGCGATGGGATCGGTATTGTCACGCCAGAGTCGAACTGCCTCATAGCTATCAATATCTCTGTCTTCATGTTTGGTTAACTCAATGCTAAATTCAGCGAAGTCACCGGCACGTCCCCAGGCAAAACTGTGACGAATAAACCCCGCTTCAACCCCGCTGGTTTCAATATAATTACGATTACTTGCGTAGAGTGATTCAACCAATTGTTCGACTGCTTGATGAGTTTTTTTATCGGGTGTTCCTTCGATCATCTCGACGCGAACGTTTAGAAAGTCAGAAGGTGAAACTGGTACCACGACTAATAAGACAATACCACTGCTGACAATGCCTGCGGTGATGATTAATCCAGCCGTAAAGCTCGCCAAGGTCGTGTATCTTTTTTTCATGCAGCGAAGTAAAAAGGGTGAGTAAGCCTTATCAATAAAATGCCTGAGTATTTGATTCGCTTTATTCGATAGCTTGTCGGTTTGCCGGCTAATGAGACGAATAGCAGGTAAATGGGTAAGTCGAGAATGACCAATATGGGCAGGCAGAATCAGTTTTGATTCAATTAATGAAAATAACAAACAGAAGACTACGACCCACCCCATAGCGGCTGGCATCGGTGCGTAAATACTCGAGAGCGTCAGTGTAGGAATAAATGATGCGACGGTGGTCAATACACCAAAAGTAGCAGGTATTGCGACTCGCCTTACCCCGCGAATAACAGCATCGAGATTGTTGCCGGCGACCCGAGTTGATGAGTCAATGCTCTCACCGATAATAATGGCGTCGTCGACCATAATGCCCAATACAGTGATAAAGCCAAATAAACTGACCATGTTTAATGTAACGTCTACACCGTTAAGTTGAAGCATGGCGATGGTGCCAAGAAAACAAACGGGCAGCCCAGCCATTACCCAAAAAGCCAAGTTAAAATTCAAAAAAATCAACAAGATAAAAAATACTAGCGTGGCGCCTAAGGTAAGATTTTTTGTCATTAATGACATTCTACCTTCAATATAATGACTAAGATCTTGCCAGGGTGTGAGTGTTACATTACTGGGTAGCTGGTCTTGTTTAGCGCTAACATAATCTTTAATAATAGATGTTGTTTTGATGACATCCTGGTCACCAACCGCGTATACCATGAGTCCGGCACCGTACTCACGGTCAAATAAAGTTAACCCGGCACTTTGGACAAACTCATCGCGAACCAGTGCTACATCTTTTAATAATAACTTACTGCCGTCGTCGTATTGGCGTAATACTATAGAATCAAATGTTTTTTTATCACTTGCTTGGCCTTGCGTTCGAAGTAATATATCGCCCGTTTCAGACTGAATTGAACCGCCGGCTAGATCGATAGAAGAGCGCTGTATCGCTACAGCAACTTCTCTTAGTGTAAGCTGATATTTTTTTAGAGATAGTTCGCTTACCTCTATTGATATTTCGTAATCGCGAAGACCAAATATATCGACCGAAGAGATATCGGGTAGTGATAAGATTTCTCTTCGAACTTCACGTAAAAGCTTGCTTAAGCCCATTTCATCAATATCGCCATGAAGGCTCAGTTGTATCGCGGGAATTTTCCATTCTAACAACTCTACGGTTGCACGTTCCGACTCATTTGGAAGATTAGTAATACTGTCAATACGGTTTTTTATCTGGGTGGAAACATCGGTTGGATCATAGTCTTGCATTAGGTCAACAAATATCATTGCCATTGACTCGGTACTTGAGGAGTTGATTCTTTCAATGCCAGTAATGTCTTTAATAGCCTCCTCGATTTTATTAGAGAGTGCCTGCTCAACTTCTTCGGGTGATGCGCCTGGATACTCAGCTGTTATTTTTAAAGTATCAATAATAATGTTGGGATTAAGTTCTCGACGAATTTGCGTCAAGGAAATTAAGCCAATACAGATAATAAAAATCATCAATAAATTTGCTGCGACATGATTATGGGCAAACCATGCGATGATGCCACTACTGCTGTCAGTGCTCAGTTGCTCATTTGCCATAATATTTCCCTAGCGTGGCTTGGTGGTAATGGCTTCAGCCGACGAATGGTTTTGGTTGTCATCTGACAAATTCTGACTGTTTGAAACTGTTGGTTGTTGTAAAGGTTTAAGTCTTATTAATTGAGCGATATTCACTTTTCTACCCGAAATTGATGGATCAATATAACCTGAAGCTATTTTATCGTTGTCAGACAAACCTTCATTGACTAAGGCATAATCGCCGTTCGTCATTAACACGGTTAGTTTTCTTCGCTGCAATTCCCCTTCATCGTTGATCAGCCACACCGAGTTATCAGGCTGAATAATTGTTTGTGGAACGCGAAAAACATTATCGACTTGTTTGCCAGTAATATTTGCACTAACAAAACTACCGACCCGAAGAGGAGGGAGGTTTGCATTGCTGCTAAGTTGGTAGGGATCTTGTATTTCTGCGACGATGTATAGCATTCTATTTCTTTCATCAATGACACTTTCAGAGCGGCTGAGTTTCGCCGACCATTGCTGATTTAATTTCGGTGAGTTGATTGAGAGTATGATTTCAGATTTTGATTGATTATCTTGATCTATATTGAGTAGTGATAACTGGTGCTCTGCTATAGGCAACCTTACTTCGGCTTTAGCAGTAGAAAAACACAGCCCTAAATTCATACCTAAGCTGACATGTTGACCAAGATTCACCATTCGCGTCCTAACTAAACCGTCATAGGGTGCTATGATATTTGTTCTTTTAAGTTGCTCTTGAGCTTGATTCAGATCTGCTCTTGCGGCGTTTAAGCTTGCAATTGCTTCAGCAATTTGTGGTTCACGCAACGCCAATTTTTTTGCTTCACTGGATCGCTCTTTATTGGTTTTATGCCTGGTCCAGTCTCGAAAAGCAACATCAGCGCGCCCCCGTTCCTCGGCAAGTTGAGTTGCTGCTTGAGCTAAAACTGCCTCTGCTCGAATGACAGCGGTGCGGTACACGAGGTCATCAATCCTTAGCAAAGTCTCACCGCGCGAAACTTTGCCGCCAGCAACGAAGTTTTTACCGACTTCAATGATACGGCCTTGCACTTCAGCGGCTAACAGCGTTTCAGTGCTAGCCTTCACGATGCCCTGAGATTGAATAGACAGCGTCACCGTTTCACTGAAGACCGAGAACGCATCAAGGCTCAGCGGCGTTTCTGCCAATACTTGTTTTGTTTGTTCTGGCTTATTGATATACAGCATTATTGCGATTCCAATCGCAATAATGACAATAACGAGCGGTTGCAATAATTGGTATACCTTTTGAGGTTGCATTGACATTTTAGCGTTAACTTCTCGATAGAGTGATTAATAGATCGCGGTAAGGGATAGCATCCAATGCTGCACTGATTGATCTATGACAGGTCATGATAAATAGTATGTTAACGGAAGTAAGGGTCACCCTTTTCGTATGATATTGCTATTTATTGTCAATGTGATTAGATGCAATTCTAACCGAAATAGGTATGTTTTATTAATTAAAGGTTAGCAATTCGCTAGATTAGTAAAGTTTATGAATAAATAATGCAGTATGATCCATTATTTACGCTAATAGGCTCGAACCCGATCATTCTCGATAAATATTGATAGGAATAAAAATGACGACAATATTCAAGCAACCCAGTGATTTACTTGACGCGGTTGGACAGCAATTGGATAACAGTGACTGGCTAACGGTCACTCAGCAACGCATTAATCAATTTGCCGATGCAACGGGTGATCACCAATGGATTCATGTAGACCCTGAGCGCGCCAAAGACGGGCCTTTTGGTGTCTGTATTGCCCATGGTTATCTAACCTTGTCATTAGTTAATTTATTTTTGCCGCAAATAGTTGAAGTGCAAGGGTTCTCTCACGCTGTCAATGTGGGTATGGACAGGACTCGATTTCCAGCCGCGGTTCCCGTGAATTCAGTTTTACGAGGCAGAGGCGAATTACTTACCGTGGAGGAGGTAAAAGGGGCAATACAATCAGTGGTTCGTGTCACGGTAGACATTCAAGATGGAGACAGGCCGGCGTGCGTGGTGGATACGATTAGTCGCTATTTCACCGCGTGAGGGTTTTGTTTTGTCGCAGGTAGATCATTTTTTTGTAAAAATAATATTTACATTATAGATTTCCAGTCGATCTTTTTCATCTACCAGTATTTATTATTGTAAATTGAAAAAAATTGTCTAGAAATAAATGACTGAAATACAGCTTTTCTCTTTATTTTTCGTTGATCTTTTTCTTTATGCTAGCGTGTTTTACCGTTAACTTGCCAGTGTATTCATTTTTTTTTAAATTTAACATTTTTATTTAGCGTTAGTTTTTTTATTTGAGACAGGCATAATGAACGCAGGTTGTATGGAGATAGGTCGATTCACAGGATTCTTCAAGCGCAACATTTTATGAAAGATAATCAGATGAAATTATTAATGAGTGAAACACAGTTCGATGTCTCTATGATTGACTTAACAATGTCATTTGCTAACCGAAATATTGCTCGTCAGTTTTTTGTTGAAGGTCTAACACCAGCGCAACTAAAAAAACAGGGCGTCAGTCCCTCACGGCTGTCAAAAGTGACGTCTAGAGTGCTGGTGAATTTTGATAAGCAATCAATAAAACTAGGGCTTATCAGTTGTCATCACTTGCTCGACAAAAAAACGGCTTTGTTGGTCAATGCCCTAGAGGAGGCGAAAATTGCTGAGTCTCTTTACAACTTGCAGCAAGAGAAGCGTAAGTTAAAATCAAAAAAACTAACACCACAAGCGTTTTTAAACCCCGCCTTGGTGTTGGAAGAAGCTAGCTAGTCATAGCGCTGCCTTTGATAATAGTCATTCACTCGCCCTGACATTGTGTCATAAAGTGCGTCGATATCTACTGCGAGACCGGTTTCAGCTCGTCTTGAAATTATTGTGATTGGAAATAAAAAATATTCGCTGTGTTTGATTTGCAATGCGCGCGAGCGACCATAATGATCAAGATAGATCACCCATTTAAGATTAAACTCGAACATCATTAAGTCGGCTAAAATAACACCCATAGATTGCAGTAATTGTCGATTGTCTGCAGCGATTCGTTTTTCATCCAAAAGCCGTTGCAATAAAGCTATGTCATGGGCACGCTCACCATGAAACCGAGCGCCAAATAGTGTTTGAGTCAGTTGGTTGATTCGCTCGCGACTGAGTGTCAGATACTTGTCGTCAGATTCGCTGAATTCCATCGTCAGCCAGGAGTTTTCATCGGTAGAACCTGCGTATAATGGCAGAAAGAAAAAAAAGGTGACAGCCAAACTGATAAGCCAATTGGCGAGCACCGTGATATTCGGGCGCGGATGAATCGTGTCTCTCATAGTGTCTTTTCCTGAGGGTATTCGTTGGTGGTCTATTTGATCAGTATTGGGCTTTATTGGCCGTCAGTGAAAGAACCCGCCCAAACAGCATGCTAATGCACAATAAAGTCCTATTATGGGCTTCTATGCCTTGTGTTGAAAGGATTGCCTCAGTAACATATCATTTTTTTTGCAGGCTGATTTTAATCGTCTCAGTGAAAAAGTGATATGCGAGGGCAGTGGGTTGGTGATTTCGGGCAGTATTGTGGCGTTAGTGACGCCCATGTTGGACACGGGGAATATCGATTTTCCCGCACTACGGCGCTTGGTTGAGTGGCACATTGCCGCTAAAACTGATGCAATAGTTGCTGTCGGTACCACCGGAGAATCAGCGACGCTCACTGTCGATGAGCACCAAGCGGTGATTAAAGCTGTCGTCGAAACGGCGGATAGCCGAATCCCCATCATTGCTGGAACTGGTGCAAATTCAACCACTGAAGCAATTGAATTGACTGAAGCCGCTAAACGTTTGGGTGCTGATGCGGGGTTGACCGTCACCCCTTATTACAACAAGCCCAGTCAAGAGGGCTTGTATTTACATCACAAGGCCATTGCTGATGCGGTTGATCTGCCCAATATTTTGTATAATGTCCCGGGGCGTACCGCCGTAGACATGCTGCCAGAGACTACCGCTCGTTTGGCCGAAATTCCCAATATCATTGGTATTAAAGATGCAACAGGGCAACTGTCTCGCGGTTTAGATTTACTCAATAGCTGTGGCGATAAAATTGCGATTTTTTCTGGTGATGATGCTACCGCCATTGAATTTTTATTGATGGGAGGCATGGGCAATGTGTCGGTAACGGCGAATGTTGCACCGCAAGCGATGTCCCACCTTTGCCGTTTAGCGATGTCTGCCTCGACTGAGAAACAACAGGCCGAGGTAAGACGATTAAACGATCTTTTGATGCCTCTAAATAATGATCTATTTGTCGAAGCTAATCCTATACCTGTGAAATGGGCTTTATCATTTATGGGCTTAATGGGCCAAGGCATACGGTTACCATTAACGCCTCTTCAAGAGCAGTTTCATCAGCGGATTGAGACGGCGCTCAAATGGGCCGGTGTTGATTCTATTGCGCGTTCCAGTAGTTAACCCATTCAACTTTAGCTTGGAAGATCTGTAATGACGGTTTTTATGCGTTTAAAAATAAAATACTCAGCTCACGTAAAAAAACTATTCATGCTTTGCAGTGTGTTAATAGCATTGCCAGGTTGCAGTTGGTTATTTGGTGATGAGGGTCTTTACCCTTCGCGCACATATGACTATTTAACAGTGGAGGAAAAAAGTGACCTAATTTTGCCAGAAGGAATAAAGGTTTCCGCCATTAATGATCAGTATCCCATTCCAGACATTAGCACATCACAATTGCCCTCAGATAAGTACGAAGTGCCAAGGGTTCAGTCGTTAGAATCAGCTGAGCAAAAAGGCAGTGTTAAGGTTCAACGTTTTGACCAGCGTCAATGGATTTTAGTGAATGCTTCTTCAGGACAAGTTTGGCCATTAGTGGCTAACTTTTTATCATCTAATCAAATTCCAATTGCTTCTTCTAATGGTAACGGTGGTGTCATCGAAACAGATTGGTTGTCTGATAATATTTCTGATGAAGTTGAGCCAGGTTTATCCATGCTTGATGGCCTTCAAGCACATCGAACAACAAGAGCCGGCGGGTATCGATCAGAGGCTGAGCGTCTGCAAGAGCGCTATCGATTTATTCTTAAACCAGGGGTGCAAAAGTCAACAACTGAAATTGAAATCACTCAACAAACGGCGACTAATGACACGAGGCGTGCTGATTCTATTTATTGGGGTGATACTTCAACGAATGAAAAACGTGAAGACAATATGGTTAATCTGCTGGCCGAACATTTGGCCAACTCACCCAATCAAGCTTCTTACTCTCTTCTGGCGCAAGGCATAGGTTCGGCAAGTAAGGTCAAGTTACGCTACGACAACAGCAATCAACCTTATTTGAGTTTAGTGCTTTCTTTTGATCGAGCTTGGGCTTCGTTAGGTTTGGCATTGAAAAAAGCCGCTTTTGAAATTAGTGACCTTGATCGTAGCAAGGGTTATTATCTTACGAGTTCGACCGGTAATGTTGAAGAAAAAAATAAAAGAGGTCTCTTGTCGCGCTTATTTAGTCGATCTAAAGAAGCAACCACAACCACGCCTGGCGTCTTGGAATTCAGTGCGCGATACAACGGCAGTAGTTTAATTATTCAAGTGCAGAGTCAGACAGGCACTTTATTAAGCGTTAAGGAACAGACTTTAATCCTTCGTCGCGTTCAAAAAAAGCTGTCTTGATAATTACGGTAATGATTGATTAGATTATGCGATTTTCATCTTTAGGTAGCGGTAGTCGTGGCAATGCTTTAATTGTTGAGTCTAACGAAACGCGAGTATTAATTGATTGCGGGGTTACCTTACGCAGCTTAAATACGGGTCTTGAACGGTTGGATTTGTCATTAGATGCAATTGATGCCGTGTTTATCACCCACGAGCATGGCGATCATATTAAAGGCCTTAAATCACTTGCGCGTCAATCGTCAATGCCATTGTATATGACGCACGGTACCGCCATAAAAAGCGGCTTAGATCATTTGCCACAAATGAACATCATCGATCAATTGACGCCGGTTGCCATTGGCGATTTATTTGTTCAGCCTGTAACTGTGCCCCATGATGCAAGGGAGCCTTGTCAATTCGTTATTAGTACACAGCCAGCACCTGATAGGGGAGCTAAAAAATTGGGCGTATTGACCGATCTGGGTAGCTGCACGCCGCATATTATTCAGTCCTATCAAAATTGTGATGCTATGATTTTGGAGTGTAATTATGATGAGCGAATGCTTCAAAATGGACCTTATCCAATGAGTCTGAAGCAACGCGTCAAAGGCGATTGGGGTCATTTAAGCAACGGCCAAGCAGCCGATTTGCTGTCTAAATTACAGCATCAAAATATTCAATGGCTTGTTGTTGCGCATATTAGTCAAAAAAATAATCAAGCGTCATTGGCTTGTGAAGCAATTAGAGAAATATTTCCACACCATGACAGAATGCGCGTGGCGGATCAAGACAGCGGTTTTGACTGGCTAGAAATTGCTTAATTATATTGTCTAAGATTACCATTTAAAAAGAGTTACTCAGCAATGACGATTGCATCCAATAAACGAAAACATTCTCGGTTTGCTAGTCAAGCGCAGTTAGTGGTCAGTCACCCAGCTTTGGGGGTTATTCATCTTAAAGCGAAAGACAGTTCACAAGGTGGTTTTTTTGCTTTGCGAGGCAGTCATATTTTACCGCCCATTAATACCGAAGTGGATGTAATAATAAAAAGACATACTGGACAACTCAATAATACGCCAGTACGCATGCGAGTGGCTCATATCTCGGATCAAGGCATGGGTCTTGAATTCATTTAGGTGCTGATTAATGAGCGAAAACCAACAGCCCAGAGGTTACATTTTATTGGGTAATGACGAGAAAAAAAATGGCTTTTCGCCGGGTATGATTTCATTGCTTGCCCAGCGGTTACATTTTTATGCAGTCAATGAAAAAGACTTACCCGTGACGGTTCTGCCTAAATTACTTTCTCAAAATAACCAGTGGCGAGTATTTACCAACGATCGAAAGACAACCGTAGGTATCGACTTTTTCTTACCTTCTTTTTATTCACGTTTAAGTCGTCAAAGTTTCGACAAGGAAAATGTCGTGCGTGCCGTTAAGGGCCGAAATAAAATTGATCCGTGCTTGTCAGTTTTAGACGCTACGGCAGGTTTTGGCTATGATGGTTTTTTGCTAGCAAATGCTGGTTGCCAAGTCACCATGGTTGAAAAAATACCATTGCTTGCGTTTCTCCTAGAGCAAGCAATTCAGCGTGTTGCTTGCAGCGAAGACGCGATAGCTGATATAGAAAGTCGAATTAATTTTTATGAGGGTGATAGCGTGACGGTCATGCAGAATTGGCAGGGACCGCGCCCTGCTGTAATTTATCTTGATCCCATGTACAGCGTTGCTGAAAAAGAGTTAAAACGAGGGCTTAAAAAAACGGCTGCAGTGAAAAAGAACATGGCTTTTTTGCAGCAAGTTGCGTCACACAATAGTGAAGCGGAAGATCAGGTTCTATTTGATACTGCTATCAAGACTGCTAAATATAAAATTGTGGTTAAGCGCGCGCCCGGAGCAGAGTACTTAGCGGGGCAGAAGCCGAGTTCATCAATAGAGGGCAAATCTGCTCGCTTTGATATTTATCCCTTATAAGACGGTAATCTATATTTCGGCGATAATTGCCTATGATGGTGGTTTAATTCAATTCAAATTTTGACCCAATAAAAGAGGCATGGTCAGGCATGGCAGAACAAGATATCAATACCATCTCGCAAGATTGGCAGCCATTAATGCTCGAATTTGAGCGCCGCAAAGTTTATGGTCAGTCGATGGGAGGCGAGGCTAAATTGACTAAACGCGAGGCTGATGGTCGATTAAATGCCAGAGAGATGGTCACGGCATTGGTTGATGTTAACAGCTTCATGGAGTTGGGCACCTTAGCCGGTAGCTTAAGCTATCATGGCGAACCTACCGCGCCAGCTGACGCCTTAGTCGGCGGTTTAGCTACGATTGATGGCCAAAATGTCGTGATTGGTGTTGAAGATTTTACCGTCATGGGTGGGTCCATTGGTCATGCAACGAATGCAAAAAAAATACGTTTGGCGAATCTTGCGCTTCAAGAGCGACTTCCTTTTGTGAGTTTACTCGAGGGTTCGGGTGAGAGAACTACCAATGCTTTGAGTCGTCACCCTTATGCTCCCACTGACATGCAGATATTGGCACGGTTGTCGGGGATAGTTCCGACGGTGGCATTAATTGTCGGGCCGTCGGCAGGCCATGGCGCCATAACAGGCATGTTAAAAGATTTCATTATTATGACCTCCGATGCTTGCTTGTTTGCAGCTGGACCTCCTTTAGTGCAAGCGGCTTTAGGTGAGAAAGTTTCCAAGCAGGACCTTGGTGGGGCGACCATGCATACATCGATTAGTGGTGTTGCACATAATAAAGTAGAGGATCTTGCGGAAGGAATAAGTCTGGTCCGCCATTATCTGAGTTTCTTTCCAAGCAGTGCTTATCAAGTAGTAAAAAACAGGCAGTCCGTTTCTTCTCAGCAAAGAAGTCTGCCCGAAATATTTAGCTTGGTGCCTAGTGATGACCGTATAGCATACGACATGCGTAAACTGATTGCGCTACTAGTCGATGAACCTGCCGATAGCATTGAAATACAGTCGGCCTATGGCCGTTCAATGATTACTTCTTTGGCTCGATTAGGAGGCTATTCGGTCGGGATTGTAGCTAACCAGCCTAACTTTCAGGCTGGAGCCATTACAGCCGAGGCTGCTGAAAAAGCGTCCCATTTTATTGACGTTTGCAATGCATTTCATTTGCCCGTTATATTTCTTGCTGATAACCCAGGCGTTATGTCGGGTTCAGCAGCAGAGCAGGCGGGTACCTTACGAGCGGCAGCACGAATGTACGCCGCTCAATCGGCGATAGACGGTCCTAAGTTACATGTCACCGTGCGTAAAGCATTTGGTTTTGGCAGTTCATTAATGGGCATGAACCCGTTTGATCAACAAACGCTGACGCTAGCGTTTCCAGGTATTACGCTGGGTGGTATTCCAGCCTTGGGCGGTGGAATTGCCACTGGGGTGGATGCCGATATGGCTGAAAAGCTCAAGGCTGCCGAGGAAAGCGGCGCCTGGTCTACCGGTGATACTATGGCTTATGATGAGATAATTGACCCACGAGAACTTCGCAACAGGCTGATCAAGGGCTTATCGATCAGTCGTGAAAGGCAATTAATTGATCCGCAACCCCTGAAACGAACGGGTATTAAACCGTAATCATTTAGGGGCGCGATAGACATCTACTTAGCTGAAAAAGTCTTTAGAAGGGGCGCCAAACATAACTGAGCCTAAATTAGTTGTTGGCGCAAAAGGTTGGTTGGCTGCATGTTGCCTAAAGGCAAGAATATCTTGATATAATTCATTGACAATATTGCCTTGATAAATAGCGGTACCGCCGGAGTTAGCCAACAATTCTTGCACCACAGGAATTAACGTTTCTACTGAATGGCATGAGTCATATCGAAACTCAGCCCGATCAATGTCTCGATACGGTTCACCTTTTTCAGCATACTCAAGTAAAGTATCAAATGCATGATGTAATTTTAATCGCGCTGTGCGGATGGCGGAGAGTGCACGAGCGCCAGCAATTTGTCCAGCGGGGCTTTCTACAACCTTTTGCCCAACACTATTTAATCGTTTTGAATTGTATTCACAATACGCATCGAGCGCGCCTTGCGCAGTTCCTATTGACGGCGTTGAAACCGCGCGAATAAAGACTTGACCAAAGGGCAGCTTGTATAATGGTGCCGTATTTAGTTCTTGACCTGGGCCTTGGCACAAAAATCCCTGCATAAAACTATGCACACGGTAATCAGGAACAAAAGCATCTTTAACCACCAAGGTTTTGCTGCCTGAGCCTTGAAGGCCTGTGGTATGCCAGTCATCAATGATTTCATAATCACTGCGTGGGATTAAAAAGGATCCGAGTTGTGGCATTTCAGGCATGTTTGGATCTGCAGGCAATAAGCCGCCAACAAAAATCCAGTCACAATGGTCGCAGCCACTTGAAAATTGCCATTGTCCTGAGAATCTAAAACCGCCTTCAGTTGGCTCCGCTTTTCCCTTAGGTGCGTATGAGGATGAGATGAGCTGGTTGGTATCTTTCCCCCAGACGTCTTGTTGGGCACGATCATCTAATAAGCCCAGCTGCCAATTGTGAACGCCGACAACGCTTAACACCCAACCTGTTGATGGGCAGGCTCTGGCGATTTCAAAAACGACATCATAAAAATGTTTTGGATTCATTTCATAGCCGCCATAGCGCGCAGGTTGCATCATTTTAAAAAAACCTGCATCAATAAGTGCTGCCATAGTGTCTTCAGGGACGCGTCGTAAACTTCTGGTGTATTGGGCTTTTTCACGGAGCATGGGTTGCATCGCAATTGCCTTATCCAACATTTCTGTTGGGCTAACTGCAGTGATATGAGTGGCTTGAGTGTCCATAGAACTCCTTGTTTTTTATTATCGAAAATTTTTTTCAACCGTGATTTTACGCCTTAAAATGGCATTTTAACTAACAATATAATCCGTAAACTACCTAATCTTATAAGTATTGGTCGGTTATGTTAATTATCGCTGAGAGGAAAGGTTACCTCCATCGACGACTAATTCAGTTGCCGTGATATAGCTTGCTTGCGTTGAGAGTAAAAATGCTACTGCATTAGCGACTTCACGGGCTTGGCCGAGGCGGCCCAATAAAATTCGACTTTCAAATTGTTCCCGCAGGCCATCCATGTAATCCATTGGGCCAGCTAACATGGGCGTGTCAATTTGTCCGGGTGATACGGCATTAATCCGAATTCGGTCGACGGCTAAGCGATCGGCTAGCGCTTTTACAAGGCCTAGCATGCCGCTTTTTGAGGCACTGTAAGAAAGGTTGGCTTGATTTCCTAAATGGGCATTAATTGATGCGATACCCACAATAGCTGAGCCGGAGTTATTGGTAAATTCTGGCAGCAAGAGTTGAACGAGAAAGGGCAGCGCTCCTAAATTAATATCCATAATTCGCTGCCATAATGCTGGTGTCAGTTCATCAAGCGGCACGCTACCATCGACACCTGCTGCATGCACTAAGCCGCCAACACTGTGATGCTGCAATCGGCTAGCGGCTAATGCTTCAGGGAATTGCTCGAATTGACTTATGTCTATGCCAAAGCTACTGGTGGCAATGTTGAATTGCTGGCCGATCTGGTCGGCTACAGTTGAAGCAGCGTCTGCGTCGATGTCCCAAATAATAATAGGCCGACCTTGACTGGCTAATACTTCAGCACAGGCTTTCCCTATGCCTGATGCGCCACCAGTGATTAATACGGCAGTAGTTAGATCCATAATATTCTCAACAATGTGATGGTGCTAATTGACTTGCGTGTCGTGCTGCCCTTCGACCAAAGTAAGTGGCCTCGCCAATACAAGTACCACTGGAGTAGCCAGTACCGTCTTGAGCAATGTTAGAAGCACAAGCACCGGCGGCATAAAGACCAATAATAGCCTGTTGATGGTTATCAAGCACTTCGGCATCTTTTGAAACCTGTAAACCACCCAGCGTAAAACCGGTATAGCTGGATTTTTCAAATGAACATTGCAGTGCTGCAAACGGCGGTTGATTGAGCGCTTGCAACCAATCGCTATGTTTATGTTGTTCAGGATCTTCGCCGAGTTCAGCATGTTGGTTGTAGTTATTAATGGTGTCTTGCAAAGCGCCTGCTGGTATAGATAGTGCTTGTTCCATTTCTTCAACCGTGTCCCATGCATCAATTAACTCCTGCAGCTTCAATTCAGGACGTGCAAATGTGGCATTGTCACAAATAAGATAAGCGATACCATTAGGCTGTTCAATACAGGCCGCAGCTGAACGTGAATGATAGGAATCTTCATTGATGAAACGGTTACCGTATTGGTTGACCAAAATAGCTTTTACTAGACTTTCTGGCGGATAAAATGGTGAAGTTAAAAATATGTTTGACATATGAACTGCTCGCCCACCAGCGGATAGGCCGAGCTGAATACCACCTCCATCGTCATACGGTGTCCCTTGAGGCCATACTCCTTCGGCATTTAGCTGAGGACAATGCTCTTTAACCATAGCTTCATTCATACTAAAGCCACCGGCAGCAATAATAACGGCCGCAGTGGCACGAACATAATATGTGTTACCAAAGTGCTTATATTTAAGCCCTACAATACGGCCATCTTTATTTTTTATCAGGCCGTTGACCTGTGCATCAAACTGAAAATTCACGCTGAGTTTTTTAGCTGTTTCGCCAAGACGTTGCATGACAATGGCGCCACCACCACTGCCAGGGTGTTCAACTTTATGTCCGCGCGGTGCTGGTTTAGCCTGCTGCGAATAAGGCCAAGCTTTTTCATTTCCTGACCAAATCAAGCACTCATCAGTGGGTTGTTCGTAGTGCTTTTTACGATAAAAACCATCGTTAAAAGGCACACCTTGTTCGACTAGCCAATTAAAGTGACTAACGCTGTCTTCGGCATAAGCACGAATTTTTTCGGCATCGGGATCAGGCGTATTCGCCATTAAATAGTTAAACATTTCATCGGCATTATCATCAATGCCATTAGCTAATTGAACACGAGTACCGCCACCCAAATAGAAATGACCGGTTGCTAGACTGGTTGTACCACCAATACCGCTTCCCCTTTCGAGTGCTAATACTGTTTTACCTTTCTGTGCTGCTTCAATCGCCGCGCAAGCACCTGCTGCACCAAAGCCAATGACCAATAAATCATGTTCACTTTGCCATTCATTGATATCCGTGTCATTAAGTATATCGAGGCCGACCATTGTTACTTCACCATCGCTTCAGGTGGAATGCCCGGTTCACCCATAAACGGTGCATAAGACATTGGCTGTGCGCCGTCTATATCTTGAACATCGAGCTCACTGCCTATTTCAGAATTCCACCATGAGCGACCTGAGTAGTCCATATAGTTGTCTGCTTTTGCAATAGCGTCAATAATCCTGCCTGGGTATTCTGCAGATTCCATGCCTGGTTTTAAGGCTTCATATTCTTTTGGGAGTGCATCGGCTTCAATAGCAGGGGTTAAGCGTTCGGTTTTAACAATGCCTGGCCAGATAGCCAATGCAGCAACATTGTATTCACGTAATTCTTTGCCCATGTCATGCATCATCTTATCTTTGCCTGCTTTCCCCACGCCGTAAATAACTGAGTGAAGGTAACAACGCGCACCGGGTGATGAAATATTAACGATCATCCCAGCACCTTGCTCAATCATATGAGGTGCGGCGTGATAACTGGCAACATAATGAGCGCGAAGCCCTAAATCGATCATCGCTTGCCAATGATCATCGAGCGGTCGTTTCCAGAAGGGTTGCCATTCAAGCATATCATCGGGCACTTGATAAACATTGTTAACTAAAATATCAATTCGGCCTTGTTCATCAATAACTTGTTGTATGAGTGCTGCGATTTGATGGTCATCAGTATGGTCGCAAGTGACGGCGATTCCTTTTCCGCCGCGAGCGGTAATTTCGTCTGCAGTTGTGTAGATATTACCCGGCAAAGCGGTAGTTTGACCGTCACTGGTAGAGCGACCTGATACATACACTGTCGCTCCGGTTGCACCAAGTGCTAAAGCAGTGCCTTTACCCACGCCACG
>MDSY01060686.1_pt1 | contig 58782 bp, 64 predicted proteins | sample 811131 | NCBI WGS metagenome assembly MDSY01 (sample SAMN05326643, study PRJNA326480) | marine metagenome | isolation source: seawater | place: Atlantic Ocean: South West | collected 2010 | reverse complement strand
TGAAATTGAACAAGAAGGGATTAAAAAAGCAGCTGCGCATATCGACACCGCTGATATTATTTTATACCTTCAAGATGCCTCCGCAAATAATAAAGAAATCAATGTAAAAAAAGATATTGAAAAAAAACTGGCTGTTTTTCATATCAAGCCACATTCGAGCAGTACTTTTATATTGGTTAATAACAAAATTGATTTAATTGACAAAGAACCGTCTGTTATTCAAAAAACAGATTTGATCGAAATTAATCTTTCGATTAAATCTGAGCAGGGCATTCAACATTTAGAAGTTGCTTTGGCTGAATCCCTTGAAAAAGGGACCGGAGAAAGCGATTTTGTTGCTAGGCATCGCCATGTGACAAGCTTGCATGACGCTAAGCAATGTATTGAAAGAGGCAGCCATCAATTTAAAACAACGTCAGCGTACGAATTATTAGCTGAAGACTTACGGCATGCTCAAGACAATCTTGGCAAAATTACCGGTGCTATTACATCTGATGCCCTATTAGGCGAAATATTTTCCAGCTTTTGTATCGGCAAATAAGAGCCGATTTGATTATATTCGCTTTTATGGAATTTGTAATAAAAAAAGTAAGTTGTGAATAAACAAAGGCTTTTGCGTATAGAAAGCAAGTTGCTACTTTTCATGCAATAGTTGAATATTGTTATGCTCAGGTAAAGAGCAAGAAATCCCCCTTTTCTTAACAGGGTTTAACCATCTACAAGCCAATGAAAATAAAGGAAAAAACTGACTTTTCAACAGATTCTGGCGACCCTTATTATTACTATATTAATAAACTATCTATTTATATATATACAAGATAAATACATTACAAAGAATAAAAACACGTCAGCAAAACAGGGTAGACCTGTGCGAAAATAGTGTTATATTGCCGATCCTTAACCCATAGAACGAAACTGCTATGAAATACCCAGACTCCTTCGACATCATTGTTATTGGTGGCGGTCATGCAGGCACTGAAGCTGCGTTAGCGGGTGCCCGAATGGGCTGTTCCGTTCTTTTGTTAACTCACAACATTGAGACATTGGGTCAGATGTCTTGCAATCCCGCTATTGGCGGGATTGGTAAAAGCCATCTTGTCCGAGAAATTGACGCTCTTGGCGGTGCAATGGCAATGGCAGCCGATAAAGCAGGCATCCAATTTCGTATTTTGAACGCACGAAAAGGCCCCGCAGTTAGAGCGACACGTGCGCAAGCTGATAGGGTTTTGTACAAGGCCGCTATTCGAGAGCAGCTCGAAAATCAACCGAATTTAAGTATTTTCCAAGCGTCCGTTGATGACGTGATGTTAGACGAAACGGGTCAAAAACCACGCATTGTGGGTGTAAAAACAAACATAGGCGTGGAGTTTTTTGCTGAAAACACGGTGCTTTCGGCAGGAACGTTTTTGGGTGGAAAGATTCACATAGGCTTAGACAGTCACGCCGGTGGACGTGCTGGCGACCCTCCGTCAACAACACTCGCAAATCGATTACGGGAGCTTCCTTTCAGAGTTGCAAGGTTAAAAACGGGCACACCTCCGCGAATTGATGCCAGAACGGTTGATTTTTCAGACCTTCAGGAACAGAAAGGTGATACCCCACTACCGGTCATGTCGTTTTTAGGGAAAGTAAGCGACCACCCTCAACAAATCAGCTGTTTTATAACGCATACCAATGAAAAAACGCATGAAATTATACAGGAAGGGCTTGCTAGATCACCGCTTTACACCGGCAAAATAGAGGGTACGGGGCCGCGTTACTGCCCCTCGGTGGAAGATAAAATTCACCGATTTGCAGAAAAAAAATCTCACCAAATATTTATTGAGCCAGAAGGCCTTCACACGCACGAGCTCTACCCAAATGGCATATCAACGAGCTTGCCGTTTGACATTCAAATGCGCTTAGTGAGAAGTATCAAAGGATTTGAGTCCGCGCAAATGACACGGGCAGGCTACGCGATTGAATACGATTACTTTGATCCGAGGGATTTAAAACCAAGCTTAGAATCTCATTTGATAGATGGCCTGTTCTTTTGTGGTCAAATTAACGGCACAACAGGCTATGAAGAGGCCGCTGCTCAAGGGCTTATTGCTGGAACCAATGCAGCAAGAAGCTGCCAACAAAAGGAGAGCTGGTCACCGGGAAGAGAGTCGGCATACATAGGCGTCATGATCGATGATTTAATCACGTTAGGCACTCAAGAGCCTTACCGCATGTTTACGAGCCGCGCCGAGTATCGGTTAACGTTGAGAGAAGACAATGCCGACACGCGCCTAACCGAAACGGGTCGCCAATTAGGATTAATTAATGATTTTCGCTGGCAAGAATTTAACCAAAAACAAGCCATTATTGAGAAAGAAAACCACCGGTTGAATACGACCTGGGTGCAGCCAGACTCAAACGAAGCGCAGCAATTAAATAAAAAGCTGTCAAAGCCGTTAAGCAGAGAATACAGTTTTTCAGATTTATTGAAACGCCCCGAAGTGTCACTCAACGACATTTACCAAACCACTGGCTTTGATTTAGGCCACGCACAGGCCCAAGAACAAATAGAGATCAGCGCGAAGTACGCGGGATACATTGAGCGGCAACAAAACGATATAGAGAAGTTGCAGCGCCATGAAAGTATCCGTATACCGGAGAATTTTAACGTTCAAGGTATTTCAGGTTTGAGTAATGAGGTCAAACAGAAACTCTTAGAAGTAAAACCTGAAAACTTAGGTCGCGCTAGTCGTATTCCCGGCGTGACGCCAGCGGCTATTTCTTTGTTGTTAGTGCATCTAAAAAAGCTAGGTCACGTGGATTCAATTGATCGCTCGAGCAGCAAACAATTTAAGTCGGCCTAGCGAGGGGCGAGTGTTATCGTTGATATTACGCTCACAGACAAACTGGTTAACGGAGCGGCGCAAATAGGCTACGCCCTTAATACGTCAGAACAAAACCGACTTATTGAGTTTATTCAGCTTATTGCTAAATGGAATAAAACGCATAACTTAACCGCTATAACTGATGCGGGCGAGATGATAACCAAGCATTTACTTGACAGCCTGACGGTATCGCCGTACCTCAAAGGCAGTGATATTCTTGATGTTGGCACCGGTGCGGGCTTTCCAGGTATTCCGTTAGCCATTATAAACCCCCACAAGAACTTCACGTTATTAGACAGCAGCCAAAAAAGGATTGCTTTTATAAAAGAGGCCAAAAGAAAGCTGGCGCTCACTAACGTCTCTGCTGTTCATTCACGAGTCGAACACTTTTCAGGCACACGTTTCACGTCAATCAGTTCAAGAGCTTTTTCATCGTTGGATAAAATGCTGTCACAAACGGACCACTTAATTGATAATGAGGGGGTGTGGTTAGCAATGAAAGGCGTGTATCCTTCAGATGAAATTGGTCGATTAGCAGACAAATACTGCCTAGAAGAATCGGTGCCACTTTGCGTTCCTGATTTAATTGCAGAGCGATACTTATTAATAATTAAACACAAAGGTTAAAAAACAACACGAAACAACGCTACGAGGCATGGTTGAAAACCGTAGCGGTTCAAACTTTTTAGATGAGATTTGCTTGTCTAACCCAATTAAATGAGACAGTCTATTGGCGAAAATAGTTGCAATTACCAATCAAAAAGGCGGCGTGGGTAAGACCACGACAACGGTAAATTTGGCGGCTTCGTTGGCTTCCGCGCGGCGGCGCGTGTTGTTGGTTGATTTAGATCCTCAGGGCAATGCTACGACCGGGTGTGGGATTGAAAAAAATGAATGCCCACTTACCCTGTACGATTTTTTAATGGGCGCCGCGTCGGTTAATGACATAAAACGGCACAGTGAAGCAGGCGGCTTCGATGTTTTGCCCAGCAACGCTGACTTAACCGCGGCTGAAGTTCAGTTACTGAGTGTTGATGAAAAGGAATTTATTTTAAAACGCGGTTTGGTTACGCTGGATAATGAATACGACTTTATTTTAATAGATTGTCCCCCGTCGCTAAATATGTTGACGATAAATGCCATGACCGCTGCAGAGAGTGTCATCATTCCGATTCAATGCGAATATTATGCTTTAGAAGGCTTATCGGCGCTCATGAACACCATCGCTCGGGTCGCGGACAGCATTAACCCGTCCATTAGAATTGAGGGCTTATTGCGCACGATGTATGACCCCAGAAATAGCCTGACAAATGACGTGTCAGCTCAGTTAACGCAACACTTTGGAGAGCGAGTGTATAAAACAGTTATCCCAAGAAATGTTCGATTAGCAGAAGCCCCGAGCCACGGAGAACCAGTGCTGTCTTATGACCCACAATCCAAAGGTGCGTTGGCGTATTTAGAGTTGGCTGCTGAGATGCTGCGCAAACAATCACAATCAAATCAATAACATAAGCACCGTACGGGAAAGCAAATGAAAACAAAGAAAAAGGGTTTAGGTAAAGGTTTGGACGCTTTGTTAGGCAGCAGTATTGTTTCCGCGGTACAACCGGTCAACCTAAATAACGATCAGGCACAGTATCAAACAACATCGCCACCTTTGATGAAAACAGGGGTGTTGCTTGATGTTCCTGTTGAGCTTTGTCAGCGAGGCAAGTACCAGCCACGAAGAGACATTGATCAGGCCTCTTTAGAAGACTTAGCCGCATCTATTCGAAGTCAGGGCGTTATGCAACCAATTATTCTTCGAGCCATTAAGGTCAATCATTTGCATGACCCAAGTTATGAGATTATTGCAGGCGAGCGACGCTGGCGAGCCGCTCAACTGGCCGGATTAATGACGGTTCCTGCCGTCATAAAAGATGTCGAAGACGAAGCTGCAATGGCGATGGCGCTGGTTGAAAATTTACAACGAGAAGACCTAAACCCAATGGAAGAAACGTATGCCTTGGCTCGATTAAATCAAGAATTTGATCTGACGCACCAGCAAGTTGCTGATATTGTTGGTAAATCACGAACAGCTGTGTCAAACATGTTGAGATTAATGAATTTAGTTGATGATGTTAAGCGACTTTTAGAGCACGGCGATATAGAAATGGGGCACGCGCGGGCGTTGCTCGGCTTGGCCGGCGACCAGCAATTAGCCGCTGCAACCGAGGTGGTCAACCGACGCTTAACGGTTAGGCAAACCGAACGACTGGTTAAACATTTTAACGATCCAGCGACCATGGTTGACGACCCATCGAAAGACCCGAACACTGTTGCGTTAGAAAATCATTTAGCGGAACAGCTTGGCCTCCCGGTCAGTTTGAGCCATAACAGTAAAGGCTCCGGTAAATTAACGATCAAATACCACAGCCTAGATGAACTAGATGGTATTTTAGACCACATAAAATAAAACGGTAAAAAATGAGTTAAGTTTTGTTTTGTTTGTTTTTTGATCAAACAAGAAAAAAGACCAAATTCCGACAAAAGTAGAGTTAGTTAGTTGCTAACTTAGGCGTGATTTCTTATAATTCGCGCCGCTTCATTGTTGAGATTCATTATCAAAATAGCGTAAAAGGGTTAAGTGTTATGGCCTGGCTAGCAACGCGCGCAGTAACAAGCGATCATCGTTATGCCCAAGGTTTATGTAACTGTAATGGGTAATATTGAAACGCTTAATCAATCGCCACAATTTAAACCGTTATTGTTTCAGATTACGACAACGGTACTTATGGCAGTATTGTGGAGTTGGCAACAAGAAGGCTTTTGGGTTTGCTTTAAGGCCGTAATATTAGGCGGACTGATTGCTGCAGTAGCATCGTTTTATTTTCATTGGCGAGCCAACCAGTTTTCGTTTGAGCCGGAGGGGCCAAAAGGTGAGCTTGCTGCTAACAAGATTCTTTCTGATGTTCAGTGGGCTAATACGAGCAAACTATTACTATCAGGATTATTAATCATTGCTGTTTTTAAATACGGTGGTGATAACATAGACAAAGCAAAACTCATTATTACTTACACAGTGATAAGTGTGGTGGGAGTCATAAGCAACACCTACTATTTAAAAAACAGAGAGTAACAACAAAAGAATTTTTCAGTTGATGACATGCCATCAACAGTCACACAAGAGACGCTTACGTAGAATGGCCGGCAATACACTTACAACACAAGAATACATTTCTCACCATTTAACCAATCTGACTTTTGGTAAGTTACCTGAAGGGTATCAGCGACATAGTGCTGATGGCCACCAAGAATTACTATTAGCTGACCAGTGGACAATGGCGCATTCGGCGCAAGAAGCTGCGGATATGGGCTTTATGGCTGTGCACGTAGATACCATGTTTTGGTCGATTGTATTGGGCGTTATTTTTTGCTGGTCGTTTGGGCGTGTTGCAAAAAATGTTACGAGTGGCGTGCCCACTGGATTCCAAAATTTTGTTGAGATGATCGTTGATTTTATTGATGAGAATGTGAAAGGAATTTTTCACCATACTAACGCTATGATAGCCCCGCTGGGCTTGACCATTTTTGTTTGGATATTTTTACAAAACTTGATGGATCTCGTGCCCGTTGATTGGATTCCATGGCTGGCTCAACAAATGGGCGTCCATTATATGCGGGTTGTTCCATCAACCGATGTCAATGCTACTCTTGGTATGTCACTGGGTGTTTTTATACTCATCCTTTATTACAGCATTAAACAAAAAGGTCTGGGTGGGTTTGCTGCTGAATTGGCTTTTCAACCACTGCCTAAGTGGGCCTTACCGTTTAATTTATTTCTGGAAGTCGTCGGCTTAATCGCAAAGCCTATTTCGTTAGCCTTGCGGTTGTTTGGCAATATGTATGCAGGTGAAATGGTGTTTATCATTATCAGCTTGCTCCCTTTCTATTTACAATGGACATTGTCAGTACCTTGGGCGATTTTCCACATACTGGTAATTACTTTGCAGGCGTTTATTTTTTGTATTTTAACCGTTGTTTATTTAGCGATGGCTTATGACCATCACTAGTATAAATGGGTTAGTAGAGGCAAAAAGAGTAATTTATTAAGCAATTAAACATTTAATTTTTTGATCGGAGAAAATAATGGAAGCAGCAATTATCACATTAGCGGGTGCACTTATCATGGGTTTGGCCGCAATTGGCGCAGCTATTGGTGTAGGTGTTTTAGGAAGTAAATTTATTGAAGGTGCGGCTCGTCAGCCTGAACTTGTACCACTTCTTCGCACACAGTTTTTTATCACTGTTGGTCTGGTTGATGCGGTACCAATGATTGCAGTCGGTATTGGTTTTTATATTATATTTGCCGGCTAATTTTTTTGTCAAAGACAAAAAAACAAACCATACAGCCGACATATTAAAGGGTTTAATGAAAGGTTTTTTTTAGACCTTTCGGCTGTTCATAAATTTAAAAGGGTAATACAGTGAATATTAATCTCACTTTGTTTGCGCAGCTAATCAGTTTCGCGATATTTGTTTGGTTTTGTAAAACCTATGTTTGGCCGCCTATTATTGCAGCCATGCATGAGCGTCAAAAACAGATTTCTGATGGCCTTAACGCAGCTGAAAAAGCCAATCAAAATTTAGAACTTGCACAGCAAAAAGTCGAAGAGCAGTTGGTAGAGGCTAAAGCTCAAGCTGCTCAAATTCTTGATCAGGCGAACAAACGAGCCTCTCAGATTGTTGACGAAGCTAAAGACCAGGCATTAACTGAAGGTCAGCGATTGAAGGATGCTGCCCAATCTGATATTGAGCAAGAAGTGGAGCGAGCTAAAGAAAAGCTACGCACGCAAGTTGCTTCATTAGCATTGGTTGGTGCGGAGAAAATTCTACAGGCTTCAGTTGATGAATCTGTTCATCGAGATATTGTTGATCAATTGGCGGCTAATTTATAATGGCTGAACTCAGAACATTGGCCAGGCCATACGCACGCGCAGCACTGCAAGCCGCAACGGAAAAGAAGTCAGTGCAATTATGGGCCGATCAACTGGCTCACCTTGCGTTGATTGCTCGAGAGCCAAAAATTGCCCTACTTGTAGGTTCTGCGTCAGCAAAACCAACAGAGCAGGTTGTCGGCTTATTAACTGTTTTAGGCGAGGAAGTCGATGCGCCGATGAATAATTTTTTACAATTATTGGCTGATAATAAGAGGTTAGCCTTATTGCCATCTATTGCAGATCTATTTATTGAGCTTAAGGCTAACCAAGAAAAGACGATAGCGGTGACAATTAATTCTGCATTCGAGCTAGATGCATCGATCGAAAATAAATTAACGGAAGCATTGACTGTAAAGTTGCAACGAGACGTCACGGTTAATACTTATGTTGATCAGACCTTGTTGGGTGGTGTGGTAATTCGTGCTGGTGACATTGTCATTGATGGGTCAATAAAAGGCAGGCTTGCAAAATTAGCCGAAGCGCTGTCTGCTTAATCATAAGTTAGTGCTAAAAAATATTGAAAGAAAGTTAATCATATTTATTAAGAAATAAATTGTAGGTTTGAGGACATAAACAATGCAACAGCTGAATCCATCTGAGATTAGCGAGATTATTAAACAACGAATTGATCAGCTAGATATATCTAGTGATGCGCGTAACGAGGGTACTGTGGTGTCCGTTACTGACGGGATTATTCGTATTCATGGCTTAGCCGACGCAATGTACGGTGAAATGATTGAGTTTGAGGGAGGTGTCTATGGCTTGGCACTGAACCTTGAGCGAGACTCAGTCGGCGCTGTTATCTTGGGTGATTATAAAAGTATTGCCGAGGGACAGTCGTGCCGTTGCACAGGCCGTATTCTTGAAGTGCCTGTTGGCCCAGAATTACAAGGGCGCGTAGTTGACGCGCTGGGAAATCCCATTGACGGCAAAGGCGCCATTGACGCGAAGCAAACAGATGCAATTGAAAAAGTTGCACCCGGCGTTATCGCTCGTCAATCTGTAGACCAACCCGTACAAATAGGGCTCAAGGCGATTGATGCCATGGTCCCGATTGGTCGAGGCCAACGCGAGTTGATTATCGGTGATCGTCAGGTCGGTAAAACAGCTATTGCAGTTGATGCAATTATTAATCAAAAAGGCACAGGCATAAAATGCGTTTATGTCGCGATTGGTCAAAAGGCTTCGTCGGTCAATGCGGTTGTTCGTAAGCTCGAAGAGCACGGTGCCATGGATCATACCATTGTTGTTGCTGCGACAGCATCAGATCCAGCTGCCATGCAATTTTTAGCGCCGTTTGCAGGTTGCTCTATGGGTGAGTATTATCGCGATCGAGGCGAAGATGCGCTGATTATTTATGATGATTTAACCAAGCAAGCCTGGGCCTATCGTCAAATTTCATTGCTACTGCGTCGACCACCGGGCCGTGAGGCTTATCCTGGCGATGTTTTTTACCTTCATTCACGCCTTCTTGAAAGAGCTGCTCGTGTAAATGCCGATCATGTAGAAAAACTTACCAATGGTGAGGTCAAAGGAAAAACGGGCTCATTGACTGCTTTGCCTGTTATTGAAACACAGGCCGGTGATGTTTCGGCTTTTGTCCCTACAAATGTTATTTCTATCACAGACGGACAGATATTTTTAGAGTCAGACTTGTTTAATGCAGGTGTTCGGCCTGCGATGAATGCTGGTATATCAGTATCGAGAGTGGGCGGTGCAGCACAGACAAAAATTATCAAAAAGTTGTCGGGTGGTATTCGTACAGCGCTCGCTCAGTACCGAGAGTTAGCTGCGTTTTCACAATTTGCATCTGACTTAGACGACGCAACTAAAGCTCAACTGGATCATGGCGAGCGTGTCACAGAGTTGATGAAACAAAAGCAATATGCGCCTCAGTCAATAGCCGAAATGGGTTTATTAATTTATGCGGCTGACAATAATTTCTTAAACGATGTTGCAGTAGAAAAAATTGGCGCATTTGAAGACGCATTACTTTCTTACGCGCATTCTGAGAAAGCTGATTTGTTTATTCAAATTGCTGAGACAGGCAATTGGGATGCCGATACAGAAACAGCTTTTAAATCATTGTTAGAGCAATTTAAAGCAACTCAAACGTGGTAATTTCTAAATAAATTGCAGTTAATGCAAAGAGCAGAGTATGGCTAGCGGAAAGGAAATACGGACACAAATTTCTAGCATAAAAAGCACTCAGAAAATCACTAGTGCAATGGAAATGGTGGCTGCAAGTAAAATGCGTAAAGCACAAGAGCGCATGCAAAGGGGAAAGCCTTATGCAAAGCGAATTAAGTCGGTTATTGGGCATTTAGCCAATTCGACCCCTGAGTATCAGCATATGTTTATGCAGCAGCGCGACGTTAAGCGTGTTGGCTATATAATTGTTTCAACCGATAGAGGCTTGTGTGGTGGTTTAAATACCAATTTGTTTAAGCCGACAATAAAAAGCATGAAACAGTACGCCGATCAAAATATAGACGTAGATTTGTGCTTGCTAGGTGCTAAAGCCATCGGATTTTTTAACTCGTTTGGCGGCAATGTTATAGCCGCAGTGCGTGACTTAGGTGAAGATCCGGCAATAGCAGATTTGATTGGTAGCATTAAAGTTATGCTCACTGCTTATGAAAACGGTAAGATTGATCGTCTTTATCTCGTGAATAATGACTTTGTGAATACCATGACACAGCAACCATCGGTTGATCAGCTGCTACCGTTAGCTGCTGATCAAAGTGAAGACATGCAATTTCATTGGGATTATATTTATGAGCCAGATGCAAAAGATTTACTTGACGGTTTGCTGGTTCGATACATTGAGTCTTTAGTCTATCAGGCCGTCGTTGAAAATGGCGCCTGTGAACAAGCATCAAGAATGATAGCTATGAAAAGTGCGACAGATAATGCCGGTGACCTTATTGACGATTTACAGCTGGTTTATAATAAGGCACGTCAGTCAGCGATTACGCAAGAACTTTCAGAAATCGTTAGCGGTGCTGCGGCAATTAGCTAAAAAAATACATTGCTTAGTCATTGCTATTGAGCAAATACAATTAAAGATAGACCATATTAGTAATAGAGGAACTCGGAATGGGTAGCGGACGTATCGTACAAATCATAGGTGCAGTTATTGATGTGGAATTTCCACGGGATGCTGTGCCCCAGGTTTATGATGCATTGATGGTTAGCGATAAAGGTCTAACTCTCGAAGTGCAACAGCAGCTAGGTGACGGCGTAGTTCGCGCAATTGCCATGGGTGCTTCTGAAGGTGTTAGTCGCGGTTTGAGCGTTGAGAATACCAACTCACCGATTACCGTCCCTGTTGGCCAGGCAACTTTGGGCCGCATCATGGATGTGTTAGGCAATCCGATTGATGAAAAAGGCCCTTTAGCCGAGCACGACACTGCATCAATCCATCGCGATGCACCAAAATATGACGAGCTCGCAGCCTCTGATGAATTACTAGAAACGGGTATCAAAGTTATTGATCTCGTTTGTCCATTTGCTAAAGGCGGTAAAGTAGGACTTTTTGGTGGTGCGGGTGTTGGTAAAACCGTAAACATGATGGAGCTAATTAACAATATTGCGACAGAACACTCGGGCTTGTCAGTATTTGCAGGTGTTGGCGAGAGAACACGAGAGGGCAATGATTTCTATTATGAAATGCAAGAGGCCGATGTAGTAAATGTCGAAGACTTTACCAAGTCTAAAGTGGCAATGGTTTATGGTCAAATGAATGAGCCGCCTGGAAACCGCTTACGTGTTGCTTTGACCGGCTTAACAATGGCAGAGAAATTCCGTGACGAAGGCCGTGATGTTTTGTTGTTTGTAGATAACATTTATCGTTATACGCTTGCGGGTACGGAAGTTTCGGCATTGCTTGGTCGGATGCCTTCAGCTGTAGGTTATCAGCCAACGTTGGCTGAAGAAATGGGCGTATTACAAGAGCGGATTACCTCGACAAAGACCGGCTCGATTACTTCGATTCAAGCCGTTTACGTCCCTGCTGATGATTTAACTGATCCATCACCAGCGACAACGTTTGCGCATTTGGATTCAACGGTTGTACTTAGTCGCGATATCGCGGCTAAAGGCATTTACCCTGCGGTGGATCCGCTGGATTCTACCTCGCGGCAATTGGATCCATTAATAATCGGTCAAGAGCATTATGATGTTGCTCGAGGGGTTCAGTCAGTATTGCAGCGCTATAAAGAACTAAAAGATATCATTGCAATTTTAGGCATGGATGAATTATCAGAAGAAGATAAACAGACTGTTAACCGTGCCCGTAAAATTGAGCGTTTCCTCTCACAACCGTTTCATGTGGCTGAAGTTTTCACGGGTTCGCCTGGAAAATACGTTTCGTTAAAAGAAACCATTACTAGCTTTAACGCTATTTTAGCCGGTGATTACGATCATCTTCCTGAGCAGGCGTTTTATATGGTTGGCGGTATTGAAGAAGCAATCGAAAAAGCGAAAACACTATAGCTATCTTGGCAGGATAAATTACCATGGCAACAATACAGTGCGACATTGTCAGCGCGGAAGGCTCAATCTTCTCAGGTGAAGTTGATATGCTGATAGCTACTGGCGAGTTTGGTGAGCTGGGCGTCAACTCAGGCCACTCGGCGTTATTAACTGGTTTAAAGCCAGGCCCAGTAAGAGTGGTAACAAATGATGTAGAAGAAGTATTTTATGTCTCTGGCGGTTTTTTAGAGGTACAACCTTCGGTAGTAACTATTTTGGCGGATACAGCTTTAAGAGCGGCAGATCTTGATGAAGCAGCGGCTGTTGAGGCGCAAGAACAAGCAGAGCAAGCGATTAGCAATCAATCTGGTGAATTAGATTATTCGCGCGCAGCGGCACAATTGGCGGCGGCGGCTGCTCAATTAAGAACCATTCAACAGATTAAAAAGAAGCTAGGATAATGCATTAGTAGCTAAGTAAAGCGTTGACTGTAAGGGTGGCTTAAGCCACCCTTTTTTTATGGTCAACGAGTCTGTAGGAAAAGTAAAAAACAGCAAAGCTATTGATACAGTCAAGTTGTTGGCTATATAATAACCAACTCAATAAACGGTGGTCCACTCAGATGATTGATGTAATTATTCTCGCTGCAGGACAGGGCAGTCGAATGCGGTCAACAAAGCCTAAGGTGTTGCATGAAATTGGTGGCAAGCCCATGGTGAACCATGTTGTCGATGCAGCCCTTTGCTTACCTGATGTAAGCCTTCACTTGGTTGTAGGCCATGGATCTGAGGCCGTTCAAGCATCGCTCACAACGCCTTGTCACATTGTTGAACAAAAAGAACAATTAGGCACAGCTCATGCAGTCTTACAGGCACTGCCCAATCTTAGTCCTAACGCAAAGGTATTAATTCTTTATGCGGATGTACCGTTAATTGATGCGGAGACTTTGCAGCGCATGGTGAATGCAGTTGACAGCCATTGCATGGCTGTTTTGACGACTGAATTAGATGATGCAACAGGCTATGGTCGCATTGTTAGAAGTGACATGGGTGCAGTTACCGATATTGTTGAGCATAAGGATGCCACGCAAGAGCAGCGTGACATTGCAGAGATAAACACCGGAATAATGTGCGTTCCTCAGGCGTACTTAAGTCGGTGGTTGCCAAGAATAGAAAATAATAATGCGCAACACGAGTACTATTTACCTGATATTATTGCAATGGCCGTGGCTGAGGGCGTTGGTATAAAAACACCCCAGCCCAAATGTTTTTACGAAGTCGAGGGCGTAAATAATCGCCAACAACTGGCATTTCTTGAGCGCAAGTACCAACAACAGATTTCTGATCGACTAATGTTAGAAGGCGTGACGTTAGCCGATCCCGCAAGGATCGATATTCGAGGCAGTCTCAGTGTAGGCCAAGATGTTTTTATTGATATAAACGCGGTTTTTAGCGGCAACGTAGTCATAGGTGATGGGGTTAGTATTGGCCCAAATTGTGTGATTTCTGATGCCACGATTGGAGCCGCATCGGAAATATACGCTAACACTGTTATTGAGTCAGCAACGTTAGGGCAGCAATGCAAGGTTGGCCCCTTTGCAAGGCTTCGCCCAGGTGCAGCATTGGCTAACCATGTCAAAGTGGGTAACTATGTAGAAGTTAAAAATGCGTCACTGGCGAATGGCAGCAAAGTGAATCATTTAAGCTACATAGGCGATGCAAAAATCGGTAACGATACGAATGTTGGTGCAGGAACAATCACGTGCAATTATGACGGTGCTTACAAACATAAAACTGTATTGGGCGACAATGTTTTTATAGGCTCTAACAGCACCTTAGTTGCGCCTTTAGATATCGCTGATGGTAGTTTTATTGGGGCAGGTTCGACCATCACTGAAGCGGTACCCAAAGAAAATTTGGCTATTGGTCGAGGCCGACAAAAAAACATAGCGGGCTGGAAAAAACCTGAAAAGAATTAATAGGATTGTATTATGTGTGGAATAGTGGGCGGTGTTGCTCAACGAGATATTGCTGAGATTCTGATTGAGGGTTTACGCCGGTTAGAATATCGCGGCTACGATTCGGCAGGCTTATCCATTACCAATGAAAGCGCGATAAATACTCGCATCCGCCGAGTCGGAAAGGTACAGGCACTTGCTGAGGCAGTGAAGGAAAATAACGGCGTTAGCGGCGGCACGGGCCTAGCACATACCCGCTGGGCGACCCATGGCGAGCCCAATGAAAACAATGCTCATCCTCATGTTTCCAATGAACGAATTACGATTGTTCATAATGGTATTATCGAAAATCATCAATCGTTAAAGCAGCGATTATCAGAGCAGGGCTTTGACTTTATTACTGATACCGACAGTGAAGTTATTTGCCACCTTATTCATTATTATTTAAACACGACCAATGCATTACTAACAGCGGTACAGCAAGCAGTAAAAGAGTTAGAAGGGGCCTATGGAACGGTAGTGATGGATAATCATGATCCTGGCAGAATCGTCGTGGCTCGATCAGGCAGTCCATTGGTTATTGGTTACGGTATAGGCGAGCATTTCGTTGCATCAGATCAGTTAGCCTTACTCCCCGTGACTCGCCGATTTTCATTTTTAGAAGAGGGTGATGTTGCAGAACTTACACGCTCTTCCGTAACTATTTATGATCAACAAGGTCATCATGTCGAACGTGAAATCACCGAATCAAGTATCACTCATGACGTAGGTGATAAAGGTGCATTTAGGCACTTTATGTTGAAAGAAATTTATGAACAACCGATTGCTGTTCAACGAACATTAGATGGCAGATTGCGTGCAGGAAGAGTATTAGACAATACCTTTGGCGAAGCAGCAGAACGCCTATTGCCCGATGTTGAGCACGTGCAAATTATCGCTTGCGGCACAAGTTATCATGCAGGCATGACTGCACGGTACTGGTTTGAAGAATTTGCCGGTGTATCGTGTAATGTTGAAATTGCTTCAGAGTATCGTTACCGAAAATCAGTGGTTAGACCAAACAGCTTATTAGTGACTATTTCACAGTCAGGTGAAACGGCTGACACATTAGCTGCTTTGCGTCTTGCTAAAAAACAAAACTATATGACTAGCCTGACCATTTGTAATGCTCCTGGATCCTCATTGATTCGAGAATCAGACATGGCTTACATGATGGAAGCTGGCGTTGAAATTGGTGTTGCTTCGACAAAGGCTTTCACTGTGCAGTTAGCTGGCTTAATGATGCTGGCTGCTGCAATAGGTCATCATAAAGGCCTTAAGAAAACTGACGAAGCTGAGCTAGTACAAGCATTGCAAAGCTTGCCGACAAAAATAGAACAAGCACTTGCGATGGACGCCGGCATCCAACTTTTAGCTGAAGATTTTGCTGATAAGAGCCACAGTTTATTTTTAGGTCGTGGCGATCAATATCCGATCGCGATGGAAGGCGCATTGAAACTCAAAGAGATTTCATATATTCATGCTGAAGCTTATGCTGCGGGTGAATTAAAGCATGGCCCGTTAGCATTAATTGATGCTGACATGCCTGTGATTGTTGTTGCGCCGAATAATGAATTGGTCGAAAAATTAAAATCCAATGTTGAAGAAGTAAGAGCACGCGGTGGCTTAATGTATGTGTTTGCCGACAAAGCCGCAGCTTTTGATTCTGATGATGCGATGAAGGTGCTGCAAGTGCCGAGCTGTCATCCGCTTATTGCCCCTATTATTTATACCATTCCTTTGCAGCTACTGTCTTATCACGTAGCAATTATTAAAGGCACTGATGTCGATCAACCAAGAAACTTAGCGAAGTCCGTTACCGTCGAGTAAATTTCATTATAATTTAAATCCCTATAAAGATGAGGTAAGACTGGGATTTAAAGTTGATGTATATACTCGATCACTTACATTTTTTGAACTTGAATCCGGAAAGGAGCAGAGATTAAGACTAATTTCTGATCTTTCGGATCAGGGTTGCTCCAACCTACAAATATCCCAATTCTTAAGTTCACTCGAGTAGAAAACGCCTCGAGATAATTCCTATTCACAAAAATTAATTTGGGGTACGTTGAAGAAATTCAAAGACCGAATTTATCGTAAGAATTTTTCAACATATTCACTTATTCATCCACCACACTTTATTGAATTAAAGAGATATCAAAATGAATAATAAAGTTGTTATATATGGTCGTGTTTCAACAAATGATCAAACCACAGATAATTAACTATTTAAGTTAAAAGAAATAATTGAAATACGCGGGTGGGATTTAGTTGATACCTACACTGATGAAGGAATTAGTGGCAGTAAGGGGAGAGACAAAAGATCTAAATTTAATCGGTTATGTAAGGATATGTGTAAGGGTAATTTTGACCGTATATTAGTTTGGGACGTGAGTCGATTGGGGAGATCATTACAAGACTGAGTCGTATTTTTAAACGATTTGAATTCAGTGAATGTAGATTTATATATTCATCCATCTGGATTAGACACCTCCACTCCCAGTGGTCGAATGATGTGTCAAACGGTGGGTGTGTTTAGTGAATTCAAAAGGGAATTTCAAGAATGGTAAAAGAAAAGGTTTATGGAAAGAAAGAGAAATGAGTATACCACCTGAAGGTGTAGATTATGACAGTTTAAATCTTTCAGAAATTGTTCCTTATCCTCTCGGGGACAGTTATCAGACAGTATGTTATCAAAACGGAGAAGAAGTAGACATGTCATTCTGTGAGGGAAAACATAACAATGAATAAAATATTTCTGTTAAAATTAAATCACAACACAACATTAAGCGCCAATGTAAGATAAAATCTTATCAATTTAACACCTGATTTTTGTCAATGTATAGTGAAGCTTAAATATGATAAATCTTAATGAAAGCATGTTGATAGGTAAGGGTAAACACAGAAGTTGTTATCATCATCCATTAAACCCTGGACATTGTATTAAGGTTTTTCATACATGGACTAAGCGAACACGAGTTCAGTGTTTACGGGAGCTGAAATATATTAAGCGCTATAAATCTAAACCAATTGACTTGGCATTAATTCCAAACTATTTCGGCACTATCGCGACAAATTATGGGGTAGGGTATATTTTTGAAAAAGTCACAGATTGGGATGGAAATGAATCAGAAAGCCTTTCTAGTTATTTTGCAAAGAATTCAAATGAAAAAGAAGTCGGACTGCTTATTACAAACATGTACCATATTCTTCTAGATAAAAAAGCCCTTGTTAGCGATGTTCACCCAGGTAATATTCTCGTACAGAAAAAAGATTCTAAGTTTGATGTAAATCTGGTGTTAGTTGATGGTATTGGAAATTCAGATTTTATTAAAATTTGCGATTACTCTGATTACCTTATGAAGAAAAAACTTATCCGTAAATTCACACGCTTGAAGAAAACCCTAGGATTAGCCTATGATGATATTGCATGATAATTGTTTTATAAGTTCGCAGAATTCAATGGAAAAAAGAATTAAGGCGACTATAAGAAAAAATGAATCATAATCTTTAAAGCGGGGTTACTAAGTGGATGCCGCGTTCGGAAAAAATGCTTGGGAATATATCTACACAGAAAAATTTGGAGGGAGCAAGATATTTGTAAGGTCGAGTCCTAAATGGTTAACGTTTGAGGAGGGTGTTGTTACTTATTGGCGGTTAGAAGATTACTTAACCCCTCAATACCAATATGTGTTGAAAGGCCATCATGACGATTATGATTTTACGTTTATGTCAGAAATAGGTTTTTATCAATATTGTTACAAAACAACGGTGCTTACATGTTTAAAGCAAGAAAAGTTTGCTGAGTCCATGGGGCAAGGTAAAAAACAGTCTGAAACCACGGAGGCGTATATATTGTCGTCAGTCGTGATGACCGAAAATAAGCAAGTGATCGAATACTTAACCCGCAAATTTTTCTAATAATGTGATTCAAATGCCGACACGACCAGCAGGTGCTTTGCTCCTTTTTGCTAAGTCATCGGTACAAAAAGACGATTTATCTTTTTGTAATTAAATAACAGCGATTAATGATCCTTTTTGGCCTAATTAATGCGGTTATGATCGATTAGTTAATCTATTTAAGCGGATTTGTACGTATAATAAATAGTCATCCATCAATTTAAGAGAAATCACTATGAAGAATACATTGTTTATTTTGTTAATGCTAATGAGTTCAGTCTCTATGGCTGGTCATTGCGGCGGCGATCACGGCGAGCATGACAGTGCAGGCGACACAAAAGAGAACACTGAAAATGATCATAACCATGATCAAGGTTCGTCAGAAGAGGCGTAAGTCGTTAAAGGCAGTTGTTTGTCATACGAACCATTAACGACATTCGCGGATGTTAACAAGGCATCGCGGCATTACATGACAACTTCAAATCCTTCAAATTGAGGGTGATCAATGTACATGCCCTGATGTTGACCTGCTCCTTTGTGGGCTTGTCGAAAGTTGTCAGACTTCGTCCATGCGGTAAAGTCTACCTTGTTAGTCCACGTACTGTGGGAAGCGTACAAGGTAAATGCTTCGTTGCTGTCTGCCTTCAATAATTGAAAGGACTTAAACCCCGGCACTGAGGCTAATTGCGTGTCGCGGACATTCCAAATATGTTCAAATGCGGTTTCTTGACCTAAATGTATTTTGAAGCGGTTCATAGCAATGTACATAGCGTGTCCTCACATCGTTAGTTTGCATCTTCGGCAGAAAAATGCTGCCTAAGTTGTTGTTCGAACAAGCGTTTAAGTTGTTCGACATTTTTTAATCCGGTATAGGCAGGCCGCATAATAATAGCTATGTCTCGATGAGGGCCTGGCTCGTTTAGGTGTGATTTTCTAAGCAAGGGATTAGCCGTTAATAACTGGTTCAAAGCCATTTGCGGGACAAGCGTTGTCCCCATTTTTCCCGACACTAATTGCACTAACGTATTGAGGCTCGAGGCGCGAATACTGTGATGGCTACCTGTTGATAATTGACACGCTAGCAGTGCGTGGTCTTTTAAGCAGTGCCCATCTTCCAATAGCATCATTGAAGCTGGCTCAACGTCACTGGCTGAGATTTCAGCAAGCTGCGCCATGTTACTATCGACATGGTTGAGCCAAAAAAAATCTTCTTGCCAGAAGCTAAACGATAACAACCCATTTAATGGAAAAGGCAGTGCTAAAACAGCTAGATCCAAATCGCCTCGGCGCACCTCCTCGACTAAAACGTCGGATTGATCTTCGACAATATCCAATTGGAGTTGAGGGTATTCACGATTAATGGCCGGTAAGACCATGGGTAATAAATAGGGGCCAATGGTGGGTATGACTCCTACCTTTAAAGGCCCTCTTAAAGTGCCATCCTGATTTTTCCCTAGCTTTTGAATATCATCTGTGGATATTTTAATGGCAAGTGCTTTTTCTAATACGGCCTTGCCCAGCGCAGTAGCAATGACTTTTTTATTGTTTCTTTCAAAAATTTGAATACCAATCTGTTGTTCAAGTTCGGTCAGTGCATTGCTTAATGTGGAAGGCGAAACAAAACAGGCTTCAGCCGCTTTTTTGAAATGCAGAGTTTGTTCAACGGCTAACGCATAGTGTAACTGTTTGAGTGTCATCATCGAGGGCGCCCGTCACAAACTGACGTTCTATTTTATCGAACGTAACAGTTTAAATTAATATATTTAACAATACAACATGCTTCGATATGATACAACCAATTATTATTACTTAAACTTAGGAGAGCACCATGGCATTAGTCAACACAGCAATTAAACCCTTTAGCGCTGACGCATTTAGAGACGGTGAGTTTATTACCGTGACCGATGAAGACGTAAAAGGTAAATGGGCGGTATTTTTCTTTTACCCTGCCGATTTTACATTTGTATGCCCAACCGAGCTGGGCGACGTGGCCGATCATTATGAAGAGTTGCAGTCACGAGATGTTGAAGTGTATTCAGTATCAACAGACACCCATTTCACTCATAAGGCATGGCATGAGTCATCGGATACAATTGCTAAAGTTAAGTACACAATGATTGGCGATCCTACTGGCACGCTTGCAAGCAATTTTGAAGTTCTGCGTGAAGGACAGGGTTTAGCCGATCGAGGCACCTTTGTGGTTGACCCTGATGGAGTGATTCAGGCGATGGAAGTCACTGCAGAGGGTATTGGCCGTGATGCGGATGATTTACTTCGTAAAATTAAAGCTGCACAGTACGTGCGTGCGCATCCCGATGAAGTTTGCCCGGCTAAGTGGAAAGAGGGCGAAGCAACATTAGCTCCTTCGTTAGATCTGGTTGGTAAAATATAGTTGTGCGAATAAACGGGCGCGAAAGCGCCCGTTTTTACAGGCAGGAGTGTAGTAATGAGTGATCAAGTTTTATCAGATGATATTATTAAAGCCTTAACTGGTTATACCGCTAATATGGAAACACCTGTCTCATTTGTTTTACAAACAGGTGAGCATGTTAAGCGACCTGAGCTGATAGATTTTTTGTCAGCAATAGCCGCAGTTAGTGATAACTTATCATTAGAAGAGCGGGATTGTGGCGCTACGCTAAGAAGTCCAGTTAGTTTTTTTCTTGAAGTTAACGGCGAGTCAACGGGTATTATTTTTTCAGGCATACCGAGTGGCCATGAATTTAATTCGTTAGTGTTGGCGATTTTACGCAGCAGTGGTACGGCATTAAAACTCGATGATGGTATTCAAACCATGGTTGCCGCTATTAAAGAAACTCTTCACTTTGAGGTGTTTGTGAGTTTGAGCTGCCATAACTGTCCTGATGTTGTTCAAGCGTTAAATCAATTTGCTTTACTTAATAATAATGTAAGTGCCGAAATGATTGACGGAGGTTTTTATCCCGATCTAATCGAGCAGCGTGATATACAGGGTGTGCCAAGCGTCTATTTAAACGGCGAGCTATTTGCTAATGGCAAGGTTGACACAGCAAAAATAATTGAAAAGCTTCAATTACTCTACCCTTATTTAAATGCAACCAAAACAGAATCTTTGCCACTACAAGATGTTTTGATTGTTGGCGGCGGCCCTGCAGGCATCAGTGCAGCTGTGTACAGTGCGCGTAAAGGTTTGAAGGTTACGGTAGTTGCTGAAACGATTGGTGGCCAAGTAAAAGATACTATGGGCATAGAAAATCTTATTTCAGTAAGCAGTACCACTGGCCCAAAGTTGACCGGCGATTTGCTCACCCATATGAATGATTATGAAGTAACACTCAAAGAGCATTTGCGTGTCACTGACATTGCTAAGGGCGAAGTAAAGTCTGTAACTTTATCGTCTGGCGAAATCATTGAAACTAAAACTATTATTATTGCGACCGGCGCCCGCTGGCGTGAACTTGGCGTGCCAGGTGAAAAAGAAAATATTGGTAATGGGGTTGCTTATTGCCCGCATTGTGACGGCCCTTTTTTTAAAGGCAAAGATGTTGCTGTGATTGGCGGCGGTAACTCAGGCATAGAAGCGGCTTTAGATTTAGCGGGTATTGTTAAGTCAGTGACGGTGTTTGAATTTTTACCAGAACTAAAAGCCGATAAGATTTTAGTCGATCAAGCTAAGCTTCGAGACAACATTACGTTGCATACGAATGTTGCCAGTAAACAAATAATTGCTACTAACGGGAAAGTATCTGCTATTGAATATCAACATCGTGAAACAGAACAGTTGCATCAACAAGCCTTAGACGGCGTGTTTGTTCAAATTGGTTTAATTCCAAATAGCCAGTTTGTTCAACAAGTGGTTGAACTTACGCCTTACGGTGAAGTGATGATTGATGAGCACGGTCAAACCTCAGAGCCTGGCATATTTGCTTGTGGTGATGTCACTACCGTACCTTTTAAGCAAATTGTGATATCGATGGGCGAGGGGGCTAAAGCGTCTTTGTCAGCAGCCGACTATTTATTAAAACTTAGGGCTTAAAAGATTGCTTAAAAACACTAGCTGTTTGTCGATGCATTGCCGATTAACTTTGCCATTGTCATAGCAATCAAAATGATCACCCTGAAATTTCCATAGTTCGCACTGAGTGATTTTAGCGGCAGTTGCTTCGACATCTGACATTAAAATACCCCTGTCTTTATCACCGTAAGCAATAAAAACTGGGCAGTTAATTTTTTCAGCAGTATCGATAGGATTGTAATTACCCGCAGTTAACAAGCTACTGGCAGGTATTGCGTTCTGCCAATTTGCTGTGTCATCAACGATGGATAAGTAGGCTTTTTTCCAGCCGGGATAACTTAATCCACAAGCACCATCGTGTTCATCACCGACAATTGCAATGCGGTGGCGAAGACCAACGACGGATGCCAGCTTATCGACTAAAGCATGCATAACGGTGGCAATCAACTTCACTTTATTTGCTCCTTGCATTGCTGAACGACTACTGCAATGTGGCACCTGAGCTAACACTGCATTCACGCCATCAACGGTTGCCGCTGCACTTAGCACGTGACCACCTGATAAAGAAGAGCCCCACAGCACGATATTTTTTGATACTGCACCCAAAGTTTTAACGTAGTTAATCGCCGCTAGCCAATCTTTCAGTTGTTCAGTGGGGTTAATGAATTGCCGAGGCTGTCCTTCGCTGTCACCAAAGCCACGGTAATTAAAGGCGAATATTGCATAACCGGCTTTCTGAAATGCGGTAATCGCTGTGGAATTGCCAAATTGCCAAAGTGCACCAAAACCAGGTGCACAAATAACCGTGGCCGAAGGATTCCCTTGAGGCATAAATAAAGCCGCCTCACACTGGACACCTTGACTGTTAAACGTTAGTTCAGAATAGCTTGACATAGGAATGGTAACCCCCAGAGAGCATAGATAGTGATTGTTGAATTATTGTATTACTAGAAAAAATTAGTGCCATGTTAAAAATGCTAGGCGCTGACGAGGTCCTGCTTTTTCTGTTCGGCGAGTTTTTTCTTTGTTTCTTCGATATCGGCATTGGTTCGTTGTTTAGTAATACCGGGAATCCCTTCGCGCAGTAATTTTGAGATACCAACGCGGGGCAGTGCTTCACTTAAATAAAAGCCTTGAATTGAGTCACAGCCCAACTCTTGTAGCGTAGTTAAATGCATTTCACTTTCTACACCCTCGGCAACTACACGCATATTTAACGCATGGGCAACATCAATAATAGCTTTAGCGATAGCTTTGTCTGCAGGATTGTCGGATAGGTCAGCAATAAACATTTGATCAATTTTAAGGATATCAACAGGAACACGTTTGAGTAACTTAAAAGTGGAATAGCCGGTGCCAAAATCGTCGATAGCAATTTCAATACCGATCGCTCTTAAGCTAGCCAACGTCGCGGCTGTCTTATCGAGCGCATCAATAAGTAAGGACTCAGTAAGCTCAACAATCAATTGGTCGGCGGGATAGCCTGTGCGTTTTAAAATACGTTTAATCTGCGCGAGCATGTCTTGTCTGATTAATTGTTTGGCTGACAAATTAATCGCTATCTTGACGGGTGGAATGCCTTCTTCCATCCATTTTGTGCCGTGTCGGCAGGCTGTCTCTAATACCATTTCACCAATGTCAGAAATAAGCCCAGCGTCTTCTGCAATGGGTATAAATTCATTGGGAGAAACCCAGCCTAGCGTATCGTGCTTCCAGCGTACTAGCGCTTCGATCGCCGTCACATGGCCGGTGGCGAGGTCCATCTTAGGTTGGTAGTGGACAGTTAAGTCTTTACGGGCAATTGCATGACGCAATTCTATTTCCAGATTCAAGTGTCGTAGTGACGCATTATTCGTGTTATTTCGAGAAAAGAATTTAACGCTATCACCACCCACTGTTTTCGCGTGTTGAAGCGCTGTAATGGCCTGATGCAAGAGTGCTTGCTCGTTATCAGCCTTATTGGGGTATAAGCTAATGCCAATACTGGCGGTGGTAATTAATTCTTGTTGCTCAATAAAAACAGGCTTGTTGATAACATTGAGTAATCGGTTACCCAATTGACGGAGTTGAGATGCATTATCGACCCCTTCAATTAAAACGGCATACTCATCAGAACCAAGATGCATTAGCTGATGATCACCTTGCAATGCATGACCCAATCGCTCAGTGGTAATATCAAGGAATTGTTGACCGTATTCTGGCCCGAGTGTGGCGGTAATTGTATTGAATCGGTCAAGATCTATAAAAAGTAGAGCCAGAGGATTTTTACGAAGTCGCGACCGTGCGATAGCGAGTTGCAATCGTTGTTTAATATCGATACGGCCAGCTAAAATTTTAGCGTTTTCAAAAGCCGCTGCACCGTAAAAACTGTCGGTGCTCAAGAGCTACTTTCTTGCATGGAGTTAAACCTCTGCTACATCGAGTGCTATTAAATGCCGAGCTAGAATAATGTGCAAGTGAATAACCCGTTAAAAAACAATAATTACCAACTATTTTTTAAAAAAGTTAGCATGTCTATAAATCAATCTGTATATTGGAAACAGGTTAAACAATCATGTGGAAAATCAAAAAAAATATTTAATTATGGATGTCTCTACAATTCTTGATCCTTTAAATGGCCCGCAGCGTGAAGCCGTTTCCTGTGATAAACAAAGTGTGTTAGTGCTCGCTGGTGCCGGTAGCGGTAAGACGAGGGTATTAGTGCATCGAATCGCCTGGTTATTACAGGTTAAAAATGTCTCGCCCGCCGCTATCATGGCGGTCACATTTACCAATAAATCGGCGAAAGAAATGCGCGGCAGAATCAGCGAATTGCTGCAAATGACGCCTCAAGGCATGTGGGTAGGGACTTTTCACGGTTTAGCGCATCGACTATTAAAAAGTCATTGGCAAGACGCGGGATTGGTTGAAAATTTTCAAATTCTCGATAGCGATGACCAGCTACGAATGGTGAAGCGCTTAATTAAAGAGCACGACTTGGATGAAAGTCGCTTCGCGCCAAAATCATTACAGTGGTATATCAATGGCCATAAAGACGAAGGTCGGCGCGCCAAACATGTCGATCATCACAACGACCCCTATGAAAAAACAATGGTCCAACTCTACTTTGCTTACGAGCAAGCTTGCGAACGCTCCGGCCAAGTCGATTTTGGCGAGTTGTTATTGCGGGCTCACGAGTTATGGCTCAATAAACCGGCCGTATTGAATCATTACCAACAGCGTTTTCAATACTTGTTGGTTGATGAGTTTCAAGATACCAATACGATTCAATATGCATGGCTGCGAGTATTGGCAGGCAACAACAATACCATTACTGTAGTCGGTGATGATGACCAGTCTATTTACGGGTGGCGCGGAGCGAAGATCGAAAATATTCAGCAATTCAGTGAAGATTTTGCCGATACGGAAGTGATTAAATTAGAACAAAATTACCGATCAACGGGGTGTATTTTGGATGCTGCAAATGCCGTCATTGCTAACAACCCCGCACGGTTAGGTAAAAACTTATGGACAGACGGCGAGGCTGGAGAGCCAATATTGCTGTATGCGGGATTTAATGAGCAAGATGAAGCAAGGTTCATTGTTGAGCGAATCGAGTTCCATGTAAGTGAGGACTTACTTCTCTCTGAGCAGTCTATATTATACCGTTCTAATGCGCAGTCACGGGTTTTAGAGGAAGAGCTAATTCGCTCGGGTATCGCGTATCGAATTTACGGTGGACAGCGATTTTACGATCGTTTAGAAATTAAAAATGCAGTAGCCTACCTTCGCCTAGCTTATGGTCACGATGATGATGCAGCTTTTGAGCGAGTCATTAATACACCCACGCGGGGCATCGGTAATAAAACGGTTGAAACGATTCGGCTACGGGCACGGACTGACAACACATCAATGTGGCGTGCATGCGAAGCCTTAGTCACTGAAAGTGGATTGACTCGACGAGCCTTAACGGCCGTTGAAGCGTTTATGGCGCTGATTAACGACTGCGATAAAGCGAGCCAGCAAATGACCTTAGAGGCAACCGCCGAGTATGTGCTTGAGGCCAGCGATTTGATTGCCTTTCATGGAAAAGAGACCGGTGAAAAGGGCCGAGCCAGAGTTGAAAATCTGCAAGAGTTGTTAAATGCTGCGCGACAATTTGAGCCCGATCCTGATGAACCGTCCGCATTAAGGTCTTTCTTAGACACGGCGGCCTTGGATGCGGGCGATCAGCAAGCCGATGAATACACCGATGCAGTGCAGTTAATGACACTTCACTCCGCAAAAGGGCTTGAATTCCCAGTGGTTTATCTGGCTGGCATTGAAGAAAATCTTTTCCCTCATAAAATGTCAATAGAGGAGCCGGGTCGATTAGAAGAAGAGCGTCGCCTCTGCTACGTTGGCATTACCCGTGCCATGAAGCAGCTATATTTAAGCTATGCAGAGACGCGGCGCTGGTATGGTCAAGAATCATACAATACCGTCTCACGTTTTGTGCGCGAAATCCCTACTGACTGCTTAAAAGAAGTGAGGATCAATGCCAATATCAGTCGCCCACTCAGTGCTAATTTGAGTCATGCCAGTGATGGCCACGAGACCGGACTATTATTAGGTCAGCGAGTTGCCCACAGCGTATTCGGTATCGGTATCGTATTAAATATTGAAGGCCAAGGAAGCAATGCGCGAGTACAGGTTAATTTTGATGATGAGGGCAGCAAATGGTTAGTGGCGGCTTATGCAAACCTAGAAGCGGCTTAATCAATAATCACACAGAGAAGGAACCATTGCATGCGAATCATAACATTTAATTTGTTCATTATTATTGCGCTGTGCTTGATGGCTTGCCAAGGGAAGAATGTTTCTGATGCACCGACCTTTTCGGACGCTTCGCTCTCAGAACAGCCTTCGTTTAAATGGAAGTTAGTCACTACCTGGCCAAAGAATTTTCCTGGCTTGGGGGTTGCACCTGAAAACTTTGCTAACTTAGTCAAGCGGATGTCGAACGGTCGTTTAAGCATCAAAGTTTATGCCGCGGGTGAGATTGTCCCAGCCTTAGAGGTGTTTAGTGCGGTGTCTAGCGGAACAGCAGAAATGGGCCATGGTGCGGCTTACTATTGGAAAGGTAAAATTCCAGCAGCACCGTTGTTTACGTCTGTCCCGTTTGGTCTGAATGCTCAAGAAATGAATGGCTGGCTTCACTATGGCGGTGGTTTAGCCTTATGGCGAGAACTTTATGCACCGTTTAATTTAGTCCCAATGGCGGCCGGCAATACCGGTATTCAAATGGGCGGTTGGTACAATAAAGAATTGAACTCGATCGATGACTTTAAAGGCCTAAGTATGCGTATTCCTGGTTTAGGCGGTGAAGTATTTACTCGAGCAGGTGGAACGGCAGTGAATTTACCCGGCGGAGAGATTTATACTTCAATGCAAACGGGTGTTATCGATGCGGCAGAGTGGGTAGCGCCATATAATGACCTTGCTTTTGGCTTTCAAAATGTCGCTCAATATTACTACTACCCGGGCTGGCAAGAGCCAGGCCCCACTATTGAATTAATAATTAACAAACAAGCTTATGACCGCTTGCCGGATGACTTGGTTGCGATTGTTGAAACGGCGGCCAGAGCGATTAATCAAGACATGCTTGACGAATATACCTCAAGAAACAATACTGCCTTGCTTGAGTTAGCCAAGCAGGGGGTTGAAATTCGACCCTATCCTGAATCAATAATATCTGTTTTACGAGATCTCTCTGAGCAGGTTCTAACAGAAAATGCGGCAAACGATCCCATGTTTGATAAGATTTATCGATCTTATGATGCGTATAAAAACAATGTGACGGCTTACCATGAAATCAGTGAGCATGCGTATTATAAAATCCGTCAAACGACTCAGGAAGGCGTCAGCAATGATTAGCGCATCAGCGGTAGCTTCTGAAGTGGTGATCATTCAAGCCCCAGCTGAATTAGTATGGTCACTCTTAATTGACTTTAAGCGTTACTCTGAATGGAACAGTTTTTGTCCTAGCATTAAGTCGACGCTTCAGTTAGGTGCGGCAGTTGAGATGATGACCGATCTAGGTTTTGGTTTACAGCCACAAGTTGAGTACATAAGCTGCATAGAGTCACCAAATAAAATTGCATGGTCAATGAAGAATGAGCCTGACGATCCTATACATGCCTGTCGCAGTCAATTCGTAACACCACTATGTGACAGCAGCTGTAGTTATTACACAATTGATGATTTCTCAGGTGAACAAATGGCCCTCATGCTGGAGCAATTTGGTGCAGGCATAGAGCGTGGCTTTAATCGTTGTGCAACTGACCTAAAAGATTACGCAGAAAAATGCTACCAAGAAAGTAACGCGTCGTAAGCCGTTAATTGTTTAAGTAACCGCTCGCGTTCGACCATTATTATCAATTGAAACAAAGACAAACAGCCCTTCGGTAACTTTTATTTTTTTGCCAGTTAAGCCTTTATCCATCCATACTTCAACAATAACTTGTATAGAGCTACGGCCAACACTGATCACTTCGGTATAACACCCGACCACTGCGCCGACCTGCACAGGCACTAAAAAATTCATATTATCAATGGCAACAGTGGCTACACGGCCACCGGCTACTTTACCCGCTGCAACGGCTGCAGAAATATCCATTTGAGATAATAACCAACCGCCAAAGATATCACCGCTGGCGTTAGTATCTTTTGGCATTGCGATAGTTTGAAGTGACAGCTCACCATTTGGGGAGGGGTTGTCATCGATGCTGTTCATTTTTTACGAGCCTCTTGATTCAATGAAGTAGAAGAACATAGTAACCTGAAAGATCATTTTATAGTGCAGTTAAAATTGATAAAGCCATTAATTGTAAATTTTTTCGGGTAACCAAGTCACAATTTGTGGCCATTGAGCGATTAAACATAACACGAATAGCTGAATAATAATAAAGGGTAGGACTCCACGGTACATAGTGGTAGTTGCAATCGATGATGGCGCGACACCCCGTAAGTAAAACAATGCAAACCCGAAGGGCGGAGTCAAAAAAGACGTCTGTAAATTTATGGCAATCATTATGCCTAGCCAAATAGGGTCAAAACCAAGCATTAATAAAATTGGCGCTACGATTGGCACCACTACGAATGTAATTTCAATAAAATCAAGAATAAAGCCCAGTAAAAAAATGACTAGCATAACGATTAGCATCGCCGTTAGTTTGCCGCCAGGCATATCGACAAACAATGATTGCACTAACTCATCGCCACCATAGCCTCTAAAAACTAATGAGAATAAGGTGGCGCCTATTAAAATCATAAACACCATACAAGTGATTTTAAGCGTCTCTTGAACCACCTCTGAGAGTTGAGCCAATGTTAATTGGCGTTTCAATAAAGCGATACTACTGGCGCCGCAAGCGCCAACAGCCGCTGCCTCAGTAGGTGTTGCAGCGCCTGATAGGATCGAGCCAAGCACAAGAAAAATAAGCAGTAATGGTGGCATTAAACCGGTCAACAGTTGCCGAGCACTGACCTTTGTTTCGTGATCATTTGCAGGCGGTGCGAGCGATGGCGAAAACCGTGTAATTAAAAACAAGTAGATCAAATAAAGGCATACAAGCAACATGCCAGGCAACAGTGCGCCAATGAACAAGTCACCGACGGAGACAGTTTTAGGACTGAATATCCCTTGATTTAATTGTGCTTGCTGGTAGGCGCTCGAGAGAATATCACCCAATAAAACCAGCGCGATAGAGGGCGGTATAATTTGACCTAAAGTACCGGTGGCACAAATAGTCCCCGTTGCTAGTGCTGGGTCGTACTGTTGTTTAAGCATGGTGGGTAACGACATTAAACCCATAGTGACAACTGTGGCACCAACAATGCCAGTGCTGGCGGCAAGCAACATGCCGACAATAACGACAGCGTAAGCGAGCCCCCCCCTGCGCCGACCAAATAACAATGCCATATTGATTAAAAGATCTTCAGCTAAGCGTGATTTTTCTAACATCACGCCCATAAAAACAAACAGCGGCACTGCAATTAACGTGACATTGGTCATGGTGCCAAAAATTCGGCTAGGAAAAGCGCCAAAGAAACTTGAATCAAAAATTCCGCCAATGACGCCAAAGCCGGCAAACAGCAGCGCGGTTCCAGCGAGTGAGAATGCAACGGGATAACCCAAGACTAAGACTAGGCAAATCACCAAAAACATAATGATGGGTATAAATTCAATCATGGTGTGTGCTGATTGTTTGATCTGACAAAATGAGTATGGAGCGGCCAATTTCGGCGCATGCTTGAATAAGTAAACTCACGGCTAAAAGAGGAATTAAAGTTTTGAGAATGTAGACAATGGGTAGACCGCCACTATCGGCTGACCGCTCTTTAATGACCCACGCTTGAATAACGTAGTCATAGCTGGTCCAAAGCATAAAAACACATACGGGCAATAGGAATAATACACTGCCAACGGCGTTGATTATTGCTTGTTGCTTAGCGCTCATGCTGCGATAGAGCACATCAACGCGGACATGCCTGTCAACGTGCAAGGTGAAGGCTGCACCGAGCATGAAGCAGACCGCATGCAAATAAGTTACCGACTCTTGTAAGGCGATGGAGCCCCAACCGAAACCATAACGCAACAGCACGACCAAGCCTTGAGTGAAAACTAGTAAGACCAGTAGCCAAGCAATTGCGCGGCCCATGCGCAGCGTAAACGAATCAATGGCCTTAATGGTGTTTCGTAAATTATTCAATAATCATTCACTTATTATTATAAATTAACAGCGTTGGTTTAATTCAGACAATCTCTGATTAATAGAAGCTCGATTATGTTGACTTGCATTTAAAGCTTGACGGAAGTAACGCTTTGCTGCCGGGCAGTTATCTCTTTGTTGTGCAATATCAGCAAGTGTTAAAAAAGCGATTTGACTGGGCGCCAATTTCACACTGGCAAGAAGATCTTTTTCCGCCAAAGTAAAGGCCTTTAAGTCAAACTGTAGCATACCCCGACGAAGGATAGGCGAGTAGTAATGGTTATTTAATGCAACTGCCTTGTTTAGCGATGCTAGTGCTTCAGATGGTCGATCGAGTTTAATTTGTGCGGCACCTTTTACTTCATAAAATTCACTTTCACTCGGCGCTATAGCAATAGCTTGATCAGCAAGCTTTATAGCTTGTCGATACTTTTTATCGCTAATAGCTACTTTGGCTTGGTCAGAAAAAACAAAGGCGGGCTGTATTTTTTGTAGCTGAAGTAACTCTTGATGGTATCGTTGTTCGCCAAGTTCGCCGCTACGTGGCAGATTCTTGCTGGTTCGTTGATTAGTATTGACGCGTTCTTGGGACGGTGGATGGGAGGCAAAAAGCCGACTAAAACTATTAGATTTAGAATCTTTTGATAACGCAACAAAGGTTTTTTGTAGACTAACTGCTGCACTAGGATCGTAACCTGCAGCAGACATATATTTCATTCCATAAAGATCAGCCTCTAACTCTCGGCTGCGCCCATATCGAGTTTGCCCCAAGAGCCCACCGTAAGCGATGCCCTGTTGAATAGCCTGATGACTATAGCCCGCATTGGATAACAGTTCAGAGGCCAACACTTGACCTAGAGATATGATTGAGCCAAGCTCTTGGCTTTGCGCGCTGTGTCGTGCGTCGGCATGAACAATTTCATGAGCTAAAACCGCGGCTAACTCGGCCTCATTAGTCAGCGCAAGCAATAAGCCACGATTAACGGCAATTTTTCCACCAGGCAGAGCCCATGCATTAGGAGTCGAATCATTAAGAACAACAAACTCATAAGGAAGTGTTGATCGCCGACTGTGTGGCACAATTCTTTGGCCTACTGATTGGACATACAGTGATAAATCAGGATCATTTTTATAAAGGCCGCCGCCTGCCTGTTGTTGGACGCCAAAGAACTGTTGGCCGGTTTTTCGCTCCCATTCTTCATCGATCCAGCTTATTTCTTGCTCCCCAGTAACTGGGTTAACAGAGCAGCCGCTAATCAATAAGCAAACAGCGACTAATAAAGCCAGTAGTCGATACGTTATTAAGGCTTTTATCATCGTGAGGTAAACTCCTAAGTAATGAAACGATTAACCCGAAAACGCTCGATAGGTTTTATACAAGAAGATTGCAAATAATCAGTGATGGGCTTTGCCAAAAGCCTTCTCTAATGTTAATTTATAAACTATAGCATAAGCTAAAGTAGTTTAATTTACACCTAATTCAATGATTAAAGGCTCTCATTATGTTGTTAGTTATTTCGCCTGCCAAAACACTTGATTTTGATACGCCAGCCAATACTTCTGTAGCAACAAAGCCGGCGATGATAAAAGATTCAGCAGTTCTTATCGAGCAGATGCGTGAATTCGCACCAGATGAGTTGGTTAACCTAATGGGCGTCAGCCAAAAAATAGCTGAGTTGAATACACAGCGATTTATGAGCTGGCAAACACCTTTTACCAAAAAAAATGCTAAACAAGCACTATTAGCGTTTAAGGGTGATGTTTATACGGGTATAAATACCGATACATTCACCGAGGATGACTTCGCGTTTGCGCAGCAACATTTGAGGATTTTAAGCGGTCTCTATGGTGTATTGAGGCCATTGGATTTAATTCAGGCTTACCGTCTTGAAATGGGCACTAAGTTAGTCAATAAAAAAGGTAAAAATTTATACGAGTTTTGGGACAAAAAACCTGCTCAAATGTTGAATAAACAATTAGCCAATATTCATTCAGAAACGCTCATTAATTTAGCTTCTAATGAATATTTTGGCGCTGTTGATCAATCAGTACTAAAGGCGAATATTATTACCCCCATCTTTAAAGATTATAAAAATGGTAAATACAAAATAATTAGTTTTTATGCCAAGAAAGCCCGAGGCTTAATGAGCGCTTATATTATTAAAAATAAATTACAAAAGCCCGATAAAATTAAACAATTTAATAGTGAAGGATATTACTTCGACCAGCAAGGCTCGACTGAAAATGAGTGGCTTTTTTTACGCGATACAGGTGCTGTTTAGTGATTGAACGAGGCGCCCAGTGAAAAATTATTCGCCTGCTTGCGATAAGAATAAAAAAGTTATTTTATATGCCCTGCAGCGTTTTTTAGTCAACCAGCCCGCTCCCTGTCGATTGTTAGAAATAGGCAGTGGAACTGGTCAACATGCGGCTTTTTTTGCGAGTCAATTCCCCTTTATTGAATGGCAGCCCAGCGATAAAAAAGAAAAGTTGAGCAGCATTAATGCTTGGCAAAAAGAAGCTAAGCTGCCGAATTTACTGCCAGCAATAACTGTCGATATTGATGCTGACGACTGGCCAATTAAAACTAGCCATCATGTTTTCACTGCAAATACTGCGCATATTATATCAGCTGATCAACTGAAGCGCTTAGTGAATGGCGTAGCAGCAATTTTACTGAAAAACGGCTATTTTTTTATTTATGGGCCGTTTAATTATCGCGGTCAATTTACCAGCGCGAGTAATGCTGAGTTTGATCAGTGGCTAAAAAGAAAAAGCACGCAGGCAGGCATTCGTGATTTCGAAATGTTAAATTCACTCGCTCATTACGATGCACAATTCAGTTTGACGGCAGATCTACCGATGCCATCAAATAATCGCATGTTGGTTTTTCAAAAAAACTGATATGATAAAGATGAAAATTTAGAATATATAACTGTCAATTACACGAACAACCAGTGACGGTGGGTGCGGACACAATGCAAACAAACTCAAACCATTTTTTTAAAAATCAATTTTTAATTGCTACTCCGGCATTAGACCAAGGGGTGTTTAAGTCTAGCGTTACTTATATTTGCCAACACGATGACAGCGGTGCAATGGGTGTTATTATTAATCGTCCATCAGATCTAAAAATTGACGAACTGTTAAGCGAGGACTACAGCTCAGAATCCTTGTTATCAACACAGCCAGTTATGGTGGGCGGCCCTATTGATTTAGAGCGAGGTTTCATTTTACACCAAAATCTATCAGATGAACCGCGATGGCGATCAACGCTAGAGGTGAGTGACAAAATTGCATTGACCTCTTCTAAAGATATTTTAGAGGCCTTAAATATAGGCCAAGGACCCCAGCAATTTATGTTTGTGTTAGGTTACGCTGGATGGGCGCCTGGCCAGCTTGAGGAGGAGCTCCAAGAAAACACTTGGCTTGTATCTCCTGCAAGCGAGGAAATTATTTTTTCAACCCCTTTTCATTTGCGTGCAAATGCAGCGGCAAAACTATTGGGCGTTAATTTTTCGGCTTTAGCTAGTGCAGCGGGGCATGCTTGATGCTTGAGGCTAACGAAACTGATGAGGCCAAAAGTAATCGTATTGTTTGTGCTTTTGATTTTGGCTTAAAGCATATTGGCTTAGCTGTTGGCCAAAGCTTTTTGAAGACTGCACAACCTATTGCTATTATAAAAGCTAAAGAAGGCAAGCCCAATTGGGACGAGCTTGGTCATCTGCTGACACAGTGGGCACCCAATCTTTTATTAGTCGGCTTACCATTAAACATGGATGGCTCGGAGAGTGAAATGTCAACGCGGGCAAGAAAATTTGCCAATCGTCTACATGGCCGCTATGGCTTGAATGTTGAGTTATTTGACGAACGATTGTCGAGTTTCGAAGCAAAGTCAAAAAGACATGAACGGGTCGACTCTAGGCGTAAGTCGACGACAGTCGATGCAGAGGCCGCGCAGCTAATTCTTGAGAGCTGGTTTAATCGTTAACACGTATAGACTCAAAAAACACATGGGTGTTCAGTAAAAATCATCAGGTTGTTTCGCTTTTTCACGAGCGTGTTCTACGCTGATGAGTTTATTATTAACCAGATCTTTCAAGCACTGATCCATGGTCTGCATTCCCTGCTTGCCTCCGGTTTGTATCGCAGAGTACATTTGAGCGACCTTATCCTCACGAATTAAATGTCGGATTGCAGGCGTTCCTAGCATAATTTCATGCGCAGCAATTCGACCGCCATTAACTCGTTTAATGAGTGTTTGAGAGATGACGGCTTGCAAGCTTTCAGACAACATTGATCGAACCATGGTTTTTTCATTAGCAGGAAACACATCAATAATGCGGTCAATTGTTTTTGCTGCTGAACTTGTGTGCAATGTTGCGAACACGAGGTGCCCCGTTTCCGCGGCAGTTAGGGCTAACCGAATTGTTTCAAGGTCACGTAATTCACCCACCAAAATTATATCAGGATCCTCCCGCAGTGCGGATCGAAGCGCCTGATTAAAGCTCAAAGTGTGTCGATGAACCTCACGCTGGTTGATCAAACATTGTTTATTTTGATGAATAAATTCTATGGGGTCCTCTATCGTTAGAATATGCTCTCGACGGCTTTGATTAATAAAATCTATCAGCGCTGCTAATGATGTCGATTTACCTGATCCTGTTGGCCCTGTGACTAAGACTAGCCCCCGAGGCAGCGTAGCAATATCTCGAAAAATTTGACCCATTGCCAGTTGTTCCATTGATAGCACTGTGGCTGGTATTGTTCTTAGTACAGCGCCAGAACCCCGATGCTGTTGAAACACATTAACGCGAAAGCGGGCAATATCTTTATAAGCGTAAGAAAAGTCCGTCTCTAAAGACTTTGTATAATCCGTGCGTTGCTGATCGGTCATGAGCGTATCCAGCAAGGTGCCTAAGGTTTCGTGTGTCAGTGCGGGATAATTTAATGCTTGTATTTCACCATCAACCCTCACCATTGGGGCTAGGCCAGCAGATAAGTGTAAATCTGACGCATTTAGAGCGAGTGAGTCGTCAAGTAATTCAAAAATTAACATAAATTTGTCCATCCGTATTTATTTTTGACTATTGAGACGGCGTTATTCACGTTAAAATAACCCAATAATCGTTATGAAATATAAAATAGTCTCAAACGCTGGATTTACCCAATAATGATACCAATCGAACACAATATTGCTGTGACGCGTGCACGAATTAATCGTGCTGCTGATCTCTATGACCGCAAAAGATCGACTATTTCACTGTTGGCGGTCAGTAAAAAACACTCTTTAGATGCTATCAAAGAAGCGATAGCGGCTGGGGTGATTGATTTTGGAGAGAATTACTTGCAAGAAGCGGAACAGAAAATTCAACAACTTCGCGAATTCTCTTTGAGGTGGCATTATATTGGGGGCATTCAATCCAATAAAACACAGGCCATTGCCGATTTGTTTGATTGGGTTCATAGCGTTGATCGGGTCAAGGTGGCGAAGCGACTTAATGACCAGCGGCCGCCGACACTGCCACCGCTTAATATTTGCTTACAGGTCAATATTGATAATGAGCAGGGCAAATCAGGTTTTGCGCCGGAAAATATATTGCCAGTAATTGCTGAAATTAATGCCTTGCCTCGACTGCAATTGAGAGGCTTAATGGCTATACCTGCTCAATCTGATAATGAATCTGACCGCCAGAACAGTTTTGCTCGTATGCGAACGTTATTCGAGCTGGCACAGGCCTCTATTGATTGGCAGAGCAGTAGAACATTATTTGATACTTTATCGATGGGTATGTCAGCCGACTTAGAATTTGCTATCGCTGAAGGCGCTACGATCGTAAGGGTAGGCACCGACATTTTTGGCTCTCGAGACGAGCCAACGTCAAAATAGTGATCCCTAAGTTGGAAAATGAACACCACAAAAAAGAGGCGATAATGAGCGACAAAGAATATAACAAGCTTGCTTTTATTGGCGCAGGCAATATGGCGCGAAGTTTAATTGGAGGTTTGCTTAAGCGCGGTTATCCTGCAGAAAAAATTGCCTGTAGTGACCCTAGCGACGCCTGCTTAACCGCAGCAAAGGCATTGGGTCCAATTACAACTTCTGGCTCAAACGTCGATATTATAACGGACGCTGATCTAGTCATTTTGGCAGTTAAACCACAAGCATTAAAAGATGTTTTGACGCCGCTAAGCCCTTCATTACAACAAGGTCGACCTTTGCTGGTCTCCATTGCCGCAGGAATTAATTCTGCCAGTTTGCAAGCGTGGGCAGGAAACAGCGTCCCTATTGTACGCTGCATGCCTAATACGCCTGCACTTCTCCAAGAAGGCGCTAGTGGGCTTTATGCAACGAATCAAGTGTCTTTAGAACAAAAAGCCTTAGCTGAGGCAGTATTATCGGCTGTTGGTATCGTTGCATGGGTTGACTCAGAACCCACTTTAGACGTTGTTACTGCGCTTTCAGGAAGCGGTCCGGCCTATTTCTTTTTGTTTATGGAGGCAATGCAATCAGTTGGAGAACAATTGGGATTGGATACCCAAACGGCTGAACGATTAACTCAGCAAACTGCTTTAGGGGCAGCTCGAATGGCGATTGAATCTGACGATGATGTTGCCGAGTTACGGCGTAAAGTCACCTCGCCTAATGGAACCACTGAGGCAGCCATTCAGTCGTTTGAAAATAGTCAACTGAGAGAGACGGTTGAGCTGGCATTAACTGCTGCATTTTTACGTTCTCAGGATCTTGCAAAGGAACTGGCCTAGTTTCACTGATGTGTGAATGCTTTAATATTGAAGAGAGAAGGCAATGATTAATCAAATAATTGAGTTTTTATTAAGCGTAGTTGTTGAGTTTTATACGATGCTTATCTTGTTAAGAATCATGATGCAAATAGCGAAAGTTGATTTTTATAATCCTATTTCACAATTTATTATTCATGTGACGAATCCCCCACTGACGCCGCTGAGACGTTTGATTCCTGGTTTGTGGGGTGTTGATTTTGCGGCATTGCTGCTCGCATTTCTGGTGCAAATATTAGGGTTTGTTTTATTGATGGCGCTTAAGGGAGGCTTAAGCTCGAACGTGTTGGCCTTCGTCATTTACGCTATTTTTGGCGTGATAGATATAGCGCTTCAAATAGTATTTTTTGCCATTCTAGCTCAAATAGTGATTAGCTGGGTCGCTCCAAACTCTTATCATCCAGTGGTTGTATTAATACGGCAGCTTGGCGAGCCTATTATGGCGCCATTCAGGCGCTTGATCCCTCCCTTTGGCGGCTTAGATTTTTCACCTATGATTGCGATTCTTATCATCCATATTCTCCAAAATATTGTTTTACCTAGTATTCGGGCCAGCTTAACTTAGCCATACCGGCGGTATGTAGATTGCAAAAATATTAGCTATGGCCGTCGTTTTTTAAGTTACGCTGGTTTTAAAGCGGTGAAGGTTCGGGGCCGTTGATATCAGGGACAGGAAAAACATGATGTATTATGGATGGTTAATCGTTGCAGGTGCCTTTATTGCCCAGTTCTTCGTCACTGGTTTTTTCTCTTACGGTTTCCCTTTAATGGTGGTGCCCGTCCAGCTTGAGTTTGATGTTACACGCACTGAAGTGATGTACGGCATCACCTGGGCGACCGCGCTGGGCTTGGTCGTTGCACCATTGATTGGCATGCTAGCAGACAAATGGTCAATAAAAAAATTAATGGCTATTGGTGCTGTGACGTTAGGTCTGGGCCTTATATTGCTATCGAGAAGCCAAACCATCACACAATTTTCTCTACTCTTTGCCTTGTTTATTTGCTTGTCAAATAATTTATTGGGCCCGTTAACGGGTTCAACGGTTGTCTCACGCTGGTTTTCAACGAGTCGAGGTAAAGCTTTGGGCATTGCGGCCGTGGGCACCTCGTTGGGCGGCTTAGTGATTCCTTATATGGTTGACCTTGGAATTACTCATACGGGTTGGCGTGATATGTTGTTTTACTTTGGTGTAACGGTGCTGGTCGTGTTGTTGCCTTACCTGATGTTGGCCATGAAAGATTTTCCATCAGATAGAGGGCTAATGGGTGAGCCGTTAGCGGCAGGGGCTGACTCAGGAGCCGCCGTTAGCCAAGCCTTAGATGGCCCTGAATTAAGCGCCCGTGAAATTTTGGCAACGCCAGCTTTCTGGTACATTGGCGGCACACTAGGTTTTCTCTTCATGAGTCAAACGGGCGTTTTGACAAATATTGGCGCTTATATGGCTGGTGAAGGCTTAGCAGATAAAACAAAAACGTTGATTCAGACACTTGCCGGCACAGGGCTCATCGGAAAAATTTTATTTGGTTTTGCTGCTGACCGCATCAATTTAAAATGGGGCCTATGGGGTGCCATTGTGTTAGCTACCATCGGCGTTTCAATTTTAGCGAGTCAGCCATCTTTCACGCAAATGCTCCTTGCTGCCGTTTTTCTAGGTCTTGCGACAGGGGGTATGCTACCTGTATGGGGCGCAATAATAGCCGTTATTTTTGGAATGAAAAGCTATGGCAGAGTGATGGGTACTATGATGCCATTAATTGCTCTGATGGTAATGCCTGGCCCTATTCTTGGCGCCAAGCTTTTTGATATATATGGCAATTATGTAAATAGCTTTTACCTATTTATTCTGGCTTTAGGTTTAGCGTTCATTGTGTTGATACCCTTAAAACTCAAGCGGTTGAGTTAAGAGTATAAGGTAGATGCTTGCCTTCAATGCAATGATAGTCGGTTAAAGGCTAGCATCAGCGATGGTTTGAAAGGCTAATATTACCTCGTCAGGCGCTTGAACTAATTCAACTAAAACGCCTTCTGAGCCAATAGGAAACGCATCGTTGCCCTTTGGATGAATAAAACAAACATCATAACCCGCTGCACCGGCGCGTATTCCTCCCGGAGTAAACCGAACGCCTTGAGACGTTAGCCATGTTACGGCGTCAGCTAAATTATCAATCCATAAGCCGACATGATTCAATGCGGGCTCATGCACTTTAGGTTTTTTGTTGGCATCGAGCGGCTGCATTAGATCAACCTCTACTTTAAATGCACCATGGCCGACCTGACAAATATCTTCATCAACATTTTCTTTTTCACTAATAAAGGTACTGTTGTAGGTTAAACCAAGAATATCGATCCAAAAGTGACGAAGTTTATTTTTGTCTAAGCCACCGACAGCAATTTGTTGGATTCCGAGAATTGAAAAAGGTCTGGTTGTTGACACGATGCTGCTCCTAATATCAAATATAAGATAACAGATTGCCATGACCAACGCGCTGCTGCAATTACTTTAATGTTCAGTGTTAATATTTAGATATAAAGAGAGAAAAAATAAATAAAGTTTTAGTTAATTATATGGCGTTATAGTTAGGCCTGAACGTAAAATAGTAAAAATGATGCGAACAGCAGAGAGTGCTTTAGAAAATGAATGACGAAATAATGGCCGGTACGGGTATTAATGCGAGTAGGACGATCAACCCTGCGTTACAAAAATGGCATGGCGAATTTGATGTGTTGGTTGTGGGTCTTGGTGCTGCAGGGGCAAGCGCAACGATTGAAGCGGCCTCGCGTGGGGCTAAGGTAGCAATCATTGACCGCTTCAGAGGCGGTGGCTCTACTGCACTCAGTGGCAGCGTCTATTATGCTGGCGGCGGAACAGCATTGCAGAAAAAGCTTGAAGTGAAAGACGATGTCGAAAATATGTATCGTTATTTAAAATACGAAGTTGGCACCGTTGTAAGTGATGAAACCTTACAACGTTTCTGTCAACAAAGTGTCGAAAACTTCGCGTGGGTTCAACAACAAGGAGTTCGTTATAGCGGTGATGTTTTTACTATAAAAACCACTCATCCAAGGCCTGAATACAGCCTTTATTATTCCGGCAATGAACTGCTGACCAGCACCTTAGAAAAAACCCAAACTTATTCTTCACCAAGAGGTCACGTAGCTGATGGTAATGCAAAAGCAACGGGCTTAGGCTCAGGTTTCTTTAAGGCTTTAGGTCAGTCTGCCTGTCGAGCAGCCAAGCATTTTTATCGTCAAAGTCGAGTAAGTAGTTTATTACAAGATGATCAGGGTCGAGTTGTTGGTGTTGAGATTCAACAATTGCGAGGCTGGACACCGAGCGGTCTTCTGCATCGAATAGCCAATAAGTTAGCAAATACTTTACACATGGCTAGCCCAAAATTATCTGCGAAGTGTCGGTTATGGATCGCTCGCTTTGAGCGCCGTGCGGTTACTCGTTATATTAAAGCGTCTACAGGCGTGATTTTATCAAGCGGAGGTTTTATTTTTAATCGCGACATGGTGCGAGAGCACTTGCCGACATTTATGCCGGCTAGAATGCTGGGGCAAGCAGGTGATAATGGTGCGGGCATTGCTTTGGGTGTGAGTGCCGGTGGAATGATAAAAGAAATGCACAGTGCTTCTGCCTGGCGATTTATCAATCCTCCGAAGACATGGCCGCGTGGCATGGTCGTTAATTTGTCTGGCCATCGTTATTGTGACGAAGCGTCATATGGTGCAGTTATTGGTACTCGCATGTATCGTGATAATTTAGCTCAAGGCATGCTTATTATTGATAGCGATTTATATGATAACAGCACTGAATTTTTATCTCGCGACGCTCGCTCATTAATTTCTATGGTCGTCCAACAGCAATTAAAAACCGCTTACCGAGCTGATTCGATTCAACAATTGGCTGAAATTACAGGCATTCATAGCGAAACTTTACTTACAACACTTGAGCAGTACAACGCCTGTGCCAGAGGTGAACAGCTCGATCCGTTTGAAAAATCAGCATCTGATATGTCAGTTATTGTTAAGCCGCCTTTTTATGCCATTGATTTAGCGGCTGGAGGTTCACCCGCATTGTCGCTAGGGGGTTTGGTGGTTGATGAGCTAACGGGGCAGGTTAAATCGTCAGCCGGTAAGGGCATCGCAGGTCTATATGCCGCAGGAAGGACTGCGGTTGGCGTTGCATCAAATAATTATGTCAGTGGCCTATCGATTGCTGACGGTGTGTTTTCTGGACGGCGTGCAGGTGCGTCAGCGTCTAAGCCTTAAACGGTAAAAAGTCTGAGGCTTGCTCAATATTTGCTTTTACTTGTTTGGCTTCCTGATGAATATAGCGCTTTATAGCTTGATCAAATTGAGGGTCTTGAATCCAATGGTTTGACCACGTTGGCACTGGGCGAAATCCGCGCTGAATTTTATGCTCGCCTTGCGCGCCAGCATCAAATTTTTTCAGTTTTCGCTCTATACAAAACTCAATACCTTGATAGTAACAAGCTTCAAAATGCAGTGATTCAGCTGCTTCAGTACAGCCCCAGTAACGACCGTATAAGGTATCGCTAGAAAAAAAATTTAAAGCGCCAGCAATTAGTTTGCCGTTACGCTTAGCAAGAACCAATAGTAATTGTTCTGGCATTGTCTCACCGATAGATCTAAAAAATTCCTTCGGCAAATAACCACCATGCCCCGACCGTTTAGCATAAGTTAATTGATAAAAATGGTAAAAGTGATCCCACACCGCTGCATCAATTTGTTCACCAGTTAAACGCTCTAATTGAATATCTTCTCTGGCGATTAAGGCACGCTCTTTTTTAATATCTTTTCTTTTTCGCGATTTTAGGTCAGCAAGAAAATCGTTAAAATCAAGATATAATTCTCCTCGGCGACTGTGATTGAACCAATGATACTGATGACTTGATCGTTGTTCTATTTGTAGTTCGGATAATGCAATGGACAGATCTTGTTGTGGATATAAAAAGTGACATGACGAAATTTTTTCTTCTTGGCACTTGATTTTACAGGCACTGACAATCGTAGAATAAATAGTTTGGCACTGTTTACTGTGGTCTGAATCAATAGCGATTCTCGTGCCCGTGACGGGTGAATACGGTATTGCATTGAGTAGTTTGGGGTAATAGTTTAAACCATTCCGCTGGTACGCTTCTGCCCAAGCCCAATCGAAAATATATTCACCGTAGGAATGATATTTTAGATATAAGGGAATTGCTGCAATGGGCTTTTCGCCATCGAAAACGATACCGTGTTGTGGCTGCCAACCGCTCTGTTGATTACAGGCCGAGCCGTGCTCATTGTCACTGCCAGCATCCTCTAGACTGGCTAGAAATTCATAGCGTAAAAAAGGATAGTCTGTTCCACATATACGCTGCCAAGTCGGCTTGCCAATTTTTTTTATTGCGTCATAAAACTTAACGTACATGAAATTAATTTGCTCGAATTGATTAAGAAATATTGATAATAGCGAGGTCAGCGACAATAGCAATAAACACAGTGAGGCCGACTAGGTTATTATTTAAGAAGGCCTTAAAGCATTTTACTGCGTTACGATCTTTTATTAAATACTGTTGGTATAAAAATAATATTGAGACGATTGGCAGGCTAGAAAAGAAAATGATGCCGAGCCCCAGTTGATGACCGATAAACGCCAATAAAAGTATAAACGCAAACTGCAGTGCCGCTGTTATTACACGATCATAATGACCGAATAAAATTGCTGTTGATTTGACATTAATTTTAATATCGTCTTCACGATCAACCATGGCATAAAAAGTATCATAAGCAACAACCCAGCAGATAACGGCTAGATAGAGCGGCAACGCGACAAATGGAACGGCATTCATTTGCGCTGCAAATGCCATAGGAATCGAGCAGCTAAAAGCCATGCCCAATACTACTTGGGGCAGTTGTGTAAACCGTTTGGTAAAGGGGTATAGGGTCGCAAAAAAAAAGGCCAGTAATGCATAGGCTGCGGTTAATAAATTGGTAAGCAGTAATAACGCCGAGGCAGCCAAACTCAGCGCTGCAAATAACTGCAACGCTTCAGCGGGGGTAATCACTTTAGTGGCTAATGGTCGATGTTTTGTTCGCTCGACATGGCCATCAAAATGACGATCGGCAACGTCATTAATAACACAGCCTGCTGAGCGCATAAGAAATGCTCCGCTGATGAATACCAGTATTAATGTTACGTTTGGCACTCCCTTGGCTGCTAACCAGAGTGACCACAGTGCAGGCCACATCACTAAGTAAGTACCAATCGGGCGATTGACCCGCATTAACGCTAAATAGTGATCAATATTTTCTGAGGTTAAAGTAAACATAATAAATTCTAATGCGAGAGTTAGTGCGTACGCAACTTTTTGGGTATCAGGCCTGAAATGCCGGTAGAAATATTTCACTGACTAGCAGCGGCTTACCATAAACTTCAAAGCGTGAGCGCCTACCCCACTGTGAAACTGCTTCATTATTAATCAGTCTCTGCACATCAGAGGGTAAATGATGTGCGTTAAACTGAGCCACCTCAAAGGGGCTACGTATTAATCCTGGTGTATTAAACAATAATTGACCCAATGGTTGATTATCGAAGGATCTTAAATGGGCCAGCTCGTCTTTGAGTGATTTTTCAGGCATCACTGTTTTTGCGTAAACCCATGGCTGTTGGTGGCAGTAAAGCAAGACCTCGCGAATAAGGCAGGGTTCGGGATGTATTTGGCCTAATAAATCTTTTTCACCTGGGTCAGCTTCTCCCCAAATCTGGCGTAATACGTCGACATAAAATTGGTTTTGGCTTTTCTTTATGAGCCTTTCTGTTAGCGAGCCTTGATCAAGGAGCCACTTTTGTACTTCAGCCGATAAAATATCGCTCGTTAAGGTGTTAAAGTCGCGCCATCTGGGGCTTTGCGACTGGTAACCAATGGGTTGTTGATCGTACAATGTGTCGTTTTCCGTAAGCTGGTACGTATTATCATCGATGCTGGGCATTGTCGACGCAATAACGCTTTTTGGCAGCCGATAATGGGTGTATTGAGGTATTTAGAATGCGTGATTAGCTCTAAACATGCAAGCTGAAGAACGCTGAAATGTCGATGGGTTAGGAGAAGAATGCGAATGGATAGGGGTTTATTGGCTGTTTTAATGATTGGTTTGAGGTTTTGTAAATGAAAAAGTGGGAATGTATCGTTTGTGGTTGGATTTATGATGAAGCAAAAGGCTGGCCAGAGGACGGAATAGCACCAGGCACACCGTGGGAAGATGTGCCAGAGGATTGGCTGTGCCCGGATTGCGGAGTGGGAAAGCTGGATTTCGAAATGATTGAAATGTCTGACGATGATTCCGCCACGACTGAAGCTGTTGCAGCAGTACTTGAACCGAAGATCGAGCCAGTGGCGACTGTGTCAGAATCGACCAATGCCGGTTTAGATACCTCAGAGGTCATGGGCACTGCCCTCAATGACGATGACGGTAAGGCCCCCGTTGTTATTATTGGGACAGGCTTGGCTGGTTATAATTTAGCCAGAGAGTTTAGGAAGTTGGATAAAACGACACCGCTACTATTGATCAGTTCTGATGACGGCTGTTCGTATTCGAAGCCGATGCTTTCAACAGGATTTACCAAGGACAATACTGCCGATGATTTGGCCATGGCGGATGCCGGTAAAATGGCGAAGCAACTGCAGGCCAGTATTTGGACATTTACAGAAGTCACGGCGATTGACACACACGCCCAGACAATATCGGTTGGTTCATCGATTGCGGTTCATTATAAGTCGTTGGTATTGGCTTGGGGTGCCGACGTTATTCGTCCGCCGATGTCGGGCACTGGACTCGATAAGGTCGTCTCGATTAATGATTTACTGGATTATGATGACTTCAGAGCGCGATTGAAAAAAACGGATGCAAAAAAGGTGTTTATTATTGGTGCCGGCCTGATCGGCTCAGAATTTGCCAATGACCTATTGAACGGTGGATTCAGCGTTGAGGCGGTAGATCCATTGGCTCATAATTTAGCATCCTTGCTCCCTGAAAAAGCGGGGCTAGCCGTGCAGAGGTCTTTAGAGAAAGCGGGCGCTCGCTTTCATTTTGGAACGGTTGCTGAATCCATTGATCATCACGGCGATGGAGTGCGAATAAGTTTGGCCAATGGTGATCATATTGACGCGGATATTGTGGTGTCTGCAGTCGGCGTTAGGCCGCGTATTCATCTTGCGGCAGCCAGCGGCATTAACGTTAACCGAGGTATTTTAGCGGATCGCTTGTTGGCAACCAATGCGCCAAATGTCTATACCTTAGGCGATTGTGCGGAGGTTGAAGGTCACGTACTTTACTATGTAGCGCCTTTAATGGCCGCGGCAAGAGCGTTAGCAAAGACGCTAGCAGGCGTGCCAACGGAGGTGGTTTATCCTGCGATGCCGGTAGCGATTAAAACGCCTGCTTGTCCGGTGGTGGTTTCACCACCGGCTCATGGCTCAGACGGTGAATGGCAAATTAGCGGCGACGGTAACGATATCGTGGCTTTATTTAAAGATTCACACGACAACCTGCTTGGCTTTGCGCTAACAGGACAGGGCACCAATGAAAAACAAGCATTACAAAAATTATTGCCAGCTATTTTGACGTAATAACAGTTTAAAGATCGCATTGTGCGATTAAATTTGCGATATTAGTCGCACAATAAAATGACATTAATCAACGGGGAACACCATGAATAAAACTGAATTAGCCGCTATTGTCGCAGACAAGGCAGACATTTCAAAAGAAAAGGCAGGTGAAGTTGTGACTGCTATAACGGATGAGATTACCGCTGCATTGGCAAGGGAAGAGTCGGTAAGCTTAATTGGTTTTGGCAGTTTTGTTCGTCGCTCACGGGCGGCAAGAAAAGGCAAGAATCCGCAAACGGGTCAAGAAATTGACATCGCGGCCAGTAACTCGGTGGGTTTTAAAGCGGGAAAATCATTAAAAGATTCTGTCAATGGCAGCTAGGTTTGTGGTTAAGGCTTAAATAAAAAATAGAGCTGGCATAGCTCTTTTTTTTGTCCGTGAATCAATAAAGCGTATGATAATGAATCAATCTCTGGGAGTGGACGATGAGTTTAACTAAGAAAATTTTCATTGCTATGGCATTGGGTATTCTGTTGGGTTCGCTGGCGAATATCTTGACACCATTGCCGTATCATTCTGCAGTTGAAAATATCGTTTTCTTTGGCTTATTCGATCTCATAGGAAAGATTTTTATTGCATCGTTAAAAGTGTTAGTCGTGCCAATGGTGTTTATTTCGCTCACCTGCGGCGCCGCCAGTTTAGGGGGGCATGGCAACATGGGGGCGATGGCAGGTAAGACAATTGGACTGTACTTATTCACTACAGCGATCGCTATTAGTATTGCTTTGAGCCTCGCCTTAGTATTGGAACCGGGCAAACAAGGCCTGTTTAATGTTCAAGCAGCGACAGATAGTGCTTACCAAGCGGCATCGGCCCCGCCATTGAAAGATGTACTGGTTAATATATTCCCAGATAATCCAGTTAAAGCGATGGCTGAGGGCAATATGCTGCAGGTGATCGTGTTTGCTATTTTATTTGGCATAGCTATTTCACGATCTAAACAGTTTGGTGAGCGTGTGCTAAAAAGCTTCGAATCATTGAATGCGGTGATAATGGAAATGATTATGATGCTAATGCAGTTAGCGCCTTATGGGGTTTTCTGTTTGCTAGCGAAAATTTTTTACAGTACAGGTTTTGATCTTATTCAACAATTACTTGCGTATTTCTTTACGGTAGTGATGGCCCTGATGATTCATGCTTTTTTGATTTATACCCTGCTATTGCGATTATTCACCGGCTTTAGCCCGAGTCAATTTCTTCGCCATCTAAGACCGGTGTTAATGTTTGGTTTTTCAACAGCATCAAGTAATGCCACCATGCCAATTACTTTAGACACCGTTCAAAAAAAAATGGGAGTCAATAAGTCTGTTGCTGCATTTACTGTGCCTTTAGGGGCGACCATTAATATGGACGGCACAGCGATTATGCAAGGCGTAGCGACGGTGTTTATCGCCCAAGCGTATCAAATAGATATTAGTATCGTTGGCTACTTAACCGTGATATTAACAGCAACATTGGCCTCGATAGGCACGGCGGGCGTGCCTGGCGTTGGATTAATTACCTTAGCGTTAGTTTTGCAGCAGGTAGGCTTACCGGTTGAAGGCATAGCACTAATCATTGGTGTTGATCGCTTACTTGATATGCTGAGAACAGCGGTTAATTTAACCGGTGATTCACTGGTGGCATGCGTGGTAGCAAACAGTGAACAAGCAATTGATAAACACATATTTAATAAAAAGTAGTGAAAATGAATAACCAACAAATTAAGCTGCAGTTTGCAGAAAAAGTGAAACGATTTTATGCAGTAAATGGCGTGATGATCATCACGATTGCGATGTCTTTATGGGCGGCAAAAAAATGGGGAGTTTATCAGCAGGCGTTTATTCCAATTGTGTTTATTTTTTTTATTTGGATTTTTAATATTGATAAACTTTACCGTTGTCCGGTATGTAAAAAAAGCCCACGTGGCAAGCAGGGCTTAATTCATTTACCTAGTCGTTGCACGCATTGCCATACTGAATTGAGATAGTTAAAGCGCCGCTTCGATAGCGCTAGCGATATCTGAAGGCTTAACGGTAGGCGCAAATCGTTTAATCACTTCACCGTTGCGATTAATTAAAAACTTAGTGAAATTCCACTTAATACCTTCAGAGCCGAGGATGCCTTTAGCGGAGTTTTTTAAATGGCTAAAAAGAGGGTGAGCGTCACTTCCATTGACATCGATTTTTTCAGCCATGGTGAAGCTAACACCATAATTAAGCTGACAAAATTCGGTAATTTCATTCATATTACCGGGATCTTGTTTACCAAATTGATTACACGGAAAACCAAGCACTACTAAACCTTTGTCGATATAGTCTTTATTAAGTTGTTCCAAGCCCTCGAATTGAGGGGTAAAACCACATTTACTTGCAGTGTTGACGATTAACAATACCTTGTCTTTGTAGTCGACCATTGGCTGTGAGCTACCGTCTGCAAGTGTGAAGTTTAAATCGTATATACCGGTCATAGTTATTACTCTGCATTTTGCTAAAAGGATTGGGTGATGATTTATCAACGCATTATACTGTATTTATTGAATTTTAATATCGACTAATCCAGCATATTGGCAACGTTATGCATTTATATTACCGCTGCTGCATCAGCAGACGTAATACGTGATTCGCGCTGTTTTTACGGTAACAGGATGATGATGACGATTGGATGTATCGCTTTAAGACAGTAATAGCCGTCTTTGCCTGATTAGCACGCGCATAAAGGAGGCCTGCATCGTATAAAAAGTGTGGTTCTTTGGGTGCAATTTGCTGCATCGTATTGACCGCAACGAGTGCAGCCCGAAAATTTTTCTTATGCTCTTGTTGCAATTTAACATTGTTCTGTAACTTGAGTAATATTGAGCGGTTCTCAACACTACGGTAGTGCGCTTGTTGGAGCTCAGCTGTTGCGCCTAACGTTTGTTTAACGAGCGACCTGAGGTCTGATGCATTGAGGGCTTTGGCTCGATTAAACGGGTCAAAAATAATTCTTTCGCCATGAGACCCTAGTCGACAGACAAAATGCCCAGGGATTGCAATGCCTTCGGCTTCCCATCCTTGTGCTCGGGCCAAGTGCATACACAAGATAGCTAAATTGATCGGCGTTCCTTTACGTTTTTCTAGCATGAAGCAAAAATCGGATTTTTCGGATGGGCTATTGTGCGTGCGTTCAGCATAAAACTGGTATTGATCAAAAACCACAGCCTTAATTGCGGATAACTTTTTAATAATGTCGTGTTGTTTGGCGCGTCCATAAAAATCCGTTGAGGGATCTCCGCCAGCAAAACCCAAATAATAGGCCGATACCGCACTAGAAAGTTCGGCTAAAAAATCCGTGAAAAATTGAGTATTGGCATAAGGATTATCAGACAGTGCGATCGCGGTTGTTGCTAGGCATATTTTAGTGTCGTTAATCGAACCAATTTGCTTAAGGTGAGGGTTCGGATGAATCGTAAATTCCATGATAAATACTCCGTTCATGTTTTTATAGTTATTATCGGGTAACGATTAATTCATATTGATTGGTTATCCACATGAAGAAAATGCAAAGCCCTATGTCCACATCATGGCATAAAATTTAGTAATAGCATCAAAACCGTAATGTGTAGGTTTAATTTTATACGATTTACGCTTAATATGATCATAATTAAGACAAGTTGGTCGATTATGAATCACATTCCGATCATTTGAACAGGAATACGAAGCAATTATTTTACAAAGAACAAACGTATTTTTATTCATTGAGTGAAAAACAGAGATCATAAAGCTCTATTAATTGGAGCAAACCGCGTGACACTACCCAGCGTAAAATAAGTGGTCAATTAACATTAAATGAGGTGTGAATTTGAAATTTTATATTGGTGTGTCCATGTTGCTGGTTATTTTTATCTTACTGACGTATGCCGTTTACTTACTCAAGCAACTGTGGCGCCAGCATCGACGAAGAAAAATTGAAGAAGTTTTAGATCAAAAAAAATCTGAAGCTAGGCGCCTCGAAAATCAGTTGAGCATAGAGATTATTATTAAATGCTTGTTGCAAGAACAAGTGTCGCTGACAGAGGCATCAATTCGTATTTCAGCCTTGGTAAAAACATTAAAGCTTAACGCGAGCGAGGCGCAAGACTATGCAGTATTCGATAAACTTGCATTGGCAACAGCACATATCCCCATTTTGGCCGATTGGCAAAAGCTTACAACAAAACAACGCTATAAGTTTAGCGCTGAACGTGAAACAATTGAAACAAAATATCGACAGGAAATTCTTGCTGAAGCTAGCGTTATCCTCCGTAAGATTAAATAAATAATACTTACGCAGCAAAATAATACCGCCACATTGGAAAATTAAATCATGTCCGTATCAATTATATTTGCCCGCTCTACTAACTATTGCATTGGTAAGGACGGCCAAATACCATGGCATTTGCCCGATGAATTTGCCCACTTCAAACGGACGACTCTCGGCAAGCCAATCATCATGGGTCGCAAGACGTATGAAGACCACCAATCGGCGCTGCCAGGAAGAAGAAATATTGTAATAAGTCGACAGGCAAATTATCAGGTGGTCGATAGCATCGAATTACAACCTAGCTTAGATAAGGCACTTGAATCTGCCCATAAGAGTAGCGACGAGGTATTTGTCATTGGTGGCGTGCATTTTTTTGTTGAAGCATTCAAGAAAGCAAGTCGCGTGTATGAAACAATTGTTGAAGCAGATATTGAAGGTGAGGCTATCTTGCCCGTATTTGATTTTAACGGTTGGGAGAGTCAAGTTATTGAGCGGCATAAAAAAGATGAAAAGCATGCTTATGCCTACCGTGTCATTAAACATATGCGATTATAATAACCATTAACATTAAATTATAAAGGATTAATCGATAATGACGACACTGCAAGAACAATTAATGAAAGCCGGTATAGTCGATGAGAAGAGAGCTAAAAAAATTGTTCAGCAAAAAAAGAAAAAAGCAAAACAACAGCCAAAGGGCAGTCAGATAATCAATCAAGCAAAAGAGCAAGCGCTAAAGTCGATAGAAGAAAAAAAGTTACAGGGTAAAGCTACCAATTTAGCAAAGCAAAAAGAGGCAGAGAACAAAGCAATTAAGGCTCAGATAAAACAATTGATAACGCTTAACCTTATTCATAGAAAAGGCGGTGACATACCCTTTCAGTTTGCGGATAGTAAAAAGATTAAAAAAATCTACTTAACTGGCATTCAGCAGGCAAGCTTAGTCGCCGGAAAAATAGCTATAGTGAGTTTGGGTCAGTCATATGAGTTAGTGCCAGCAGCTGTAGCTAATAAGATTAAGCAAAGAAATGCCACAACCGTCGTTTTGCAAAATGTTGAAGCTTCGTCGGCTAAAAATCAGTCTTCATCTGACGGTGAAGATGACCCTTATGCAGAATTCATTGTGCCTGATGATTTGATGTGGTGATGCAATTAATGTTTCATAATAAAGAAATAAATCTTAAGGGATAACCGTGAGTAAAAAAAATTTTTTAAGCTTAGGTTTGCCAAATGGCTTCGTAGATAATCTGACGAGCTTAGGCTATTGTGAAATGACGGCCATACAAGCTGAAAGCCTGCCCAAAATTCTTGCGGGTGAAGATGTAATTGCAAAGAGTAAAACCGGATCCGGTAAAACAGCTGCATTTGGGTTGGGCTTATTAGCCTCTCTAGAGGTAAAAAACTTTTGTATTCAAGCTATTGTTCTGTGTCCAACCAGGGAATTGGCTGATCAAGTTTCAAAAGAAATTCGTCGTTTGGCGCGCAGCACGCATAATGTAAAAGTATTAACGCTTTGTGGTGGCAAGTCGATAGGACCGCAAATAGGATCACTAGAGCATGGCGCACATATTATTGTTGGCACGCCTGGCCGTATTGAAGATCACATTAAAAAGGGTAGATTAACAGCTAACAGGCTAAAAGTGTTGGTTCTTGATGAAGCAGATCGCATGTTAGAAATGGGTTTTCAGCCGGCATTAGAAACGATCATTGGTTCATTGCCTCAAGAACGTCAAACGCTTTTATTTAGTGCTACATACCCAAAAGAAATAGAGTCGATGGCTCAAAAAATCACCCATAAACCGCACTTAGTTGAAGTAGACATAGACCATAGTGATGGCATAATTAAAGAAAATCTATTTGAAGTTACAGATGACCAGCATCGCCTTTATGTCATAAGTTTGTTGATTTTAAAACACAATCCAAACTCTGTCGTTGTGTTTTGTAATACTAAGCGTGAAACGCAAATGATCGCCGATCACTTGAAGAGTCAAGGTTTTTCAACTTTGGCCTTGCACGGTGATCTTGATCAAAAACAACGAGATGAAGCGTTGGTTCAATTTGATAATAAGAGCATTACTGTGATTGTTGCGACTGATGTCGCTGCACGTGGCTTAGATATTGAAGCGCTCGATTTAGTGATCAATTATCAAATTGCTCGAGATCTTGATGTCCACGTTCATCGTGTAGGCAGGACGGGCAGAGCCGGAAATGAAGGGATGGCCTGTACCTTAGTAAGCTCAGAAGAAGATTACAAATTAAAATTGTTAGAACAGCATCTTGGTAAACGTTTAACCGTTGATATGTTGCCAGAACAAATGAACTTTGACAGAAAGCCAAGGTTACCAGATAAAGTGTGCTTAAAAATAGATGGCGGAAAAAAGCAAAAATTAAGGCCTGGTGATATTCTTGGAGCATTAACCGCCGATAATGATATTGAAAGCGATGCTATTGGAAAGATAAATATTTTTGACTTTAGTGCCTACGTTGCCGTTAATCGCGCGGTAGTAACGAAGGCGCTAGACAAAATTAATCAAGGAAAAATTAAAGGCAGACAATTCCGCGCAAAAAAACTGTAAATTAAAGATCGAATAATATGGCAATTACTGTGTTAAAACAGCCTTTCTACAAGAAGCACGAATATAGATTAATGACCGCCGGCCTCATGCCTTTTTTATTGTCAGCTGTGGCAGTTTTACTGGGTGTAGATCAGATAATTTTTATTGGCGATATAAAAAAACTGATCGGATTATACTGCTTAGTTATCGTTTCTTTTATGAGCGGTATAGTTTGGGGGATCTCGCTTACTAGGACTCCCACTTCAAAAAAACAAATAGCGTTAGGTGATTTTGCGTTAAGCAAGTACTTTTACTTGAGCAATGTATTAGCCGTAACCGCTTGGCTGACATATTACTTGGCGCCTGACGGGAGAATGTTTTTTGCGGTAGCGATATTGTGTTTTATATGCTTGTTGTTTGTCGATAGACATTTTTTTATATTAGGCATGACGACTAAATCTTACTTGGTGGCAAGAAGTAATATCACGGCCATAGTTTTGGCATGCCTGATAGTAATAATTTGCCAGATTGAGTAGCATGTTTTTCCTGTCTATTACTATTGAATGCATCCGGTGATTGCATTATCAGCGTCGCTTAAATTGTCTCGGGTTTACTGAAATGTTATTTCACGTAAGCGATTAATATCAAGGGAAATGCAGTGCTGGGCAACTATTTTTGCGCGTTCAGAAATCGCAAAGACGACCGCGCCAGGTTGCTTTTTAAACGTCGTCAACTTGCTCATCAATCGGCCTAAAGTTATTCAGTGCTTAATAATTTTGACGCAGCATTTGGGTTCAGGTCGTCAGAGGCAGATGTATTATTTATTCAGTTATAATTTTCTTCACAATCCGGTCGCTCATAACCACGAGGATGAATAACTTTTTTTGAATGCCTAGCAAGTCTTCTGTGCCGCAAACTGCGATACTCATCGTTGATGGTTGCTCTGCTCTTACGAAGGGCAGTAATGCAATGCCGATGGTGCTATCATTGTTTATTGAGCGCAAATGAGTGGCCGCCGTATCAAATGTTGCTCGGCTATTAATGCCATTCATTTTGGCTATTGATTTTATATATTATGGCTATTATTGCGTGTCAGTAAGCTTAATGTCATAGTAGGCTGTCAATGTTAACGGTATTTCGATACAGATGTTGACTGCTGTAAAAAATATTACTTTCATGCAGTCCTTGTCCATTATTGCGTTAATTTGTGAGTATGGAAGCAAGCAAAACGAATAGTGTTTTTTAATTTATTAGCTCATGCGCAGACAATTCAAGTCTTTTATTCTGCGCGATATTGTCAGCCCGTTGTCTGTAATTATTGCTACCCCATTATCTTTTATCATTAGGAATTTTCATGGAAAAAACTACGTACGATATCGTGATCTATGGCGCCACCAGTTTTGTTGGCATGATAATAAGTCACTATCTGATTGATCAATACGGTTGTGACAAGATTCGCTGGGCGATAGCAGGTCGATCAATGCCAAAGTTGGTTGACTTAAAGCATGCGTTAGGTGACTCAGCCAATGATCTAGATATTTTAATAGCTGACGCTAGCGATTTTGATGCGTTGACGGCTCTATGTGCATCGACACGCGTCATAGTTTCTACGGTAGGGCCTTACGATTTATACGGTGAGCCTTTAGTCGATGCCTGCTGTCAAACAGGCACAGATTATTGTGACTTGACGGGAGAAATGCATTGGATTAAACGCATGCAAACGCGCTATGTTGATGCCGCAAAAGCCAGTGGTGCTAGAATTGTTCATGCCTGTGGCTTTGATTCAATTCCGTCTGATTGCGGTGTTCATTTTTTACAGCGCCATTCTTTACAGCAACATGGCACAACCTGTTCTCAAATAGATATGCGTGTTAATCGTTTATCAGGCGGTTTATCAGGCGGCACGATTGCCAGCATGTTGAATATGACGAAACAAATGATCAAAGATCCTTTATTGAGAAAACAACTTAACGATCCATATTCCTGCTGTCCCCCCAGCCATGGATTTACGGTCCGTCAAAAAAATATTTCAGTTGCTTACGATGAGCATGCCAGCAGCTGGATGGCACCCTTCATGATGGCCGTCATCAATTGCCGCATCGTTCACCGCACTAACGCTTTGCTAGACAATGCTTACGGTGACCATTTTCAATACCAAGAAGCAACTTTAACAGGCGATGGTAGGTCGGGTGAAAAAAGAGCTAAGCGAATGGCCACAGGGTTTAAGCTGTTTAATTTAGCGACTATGCTTAGTCCTATACGCTGGATACTTGAACGCTTTGTTTTACCCAAACCCGGTGAAGGCCCTAGTCCACAAGAACAACTCAATGGGGAGTTTGATTTACGCTTTCGTGGCCAGACTGAGCAAGGTGGCACAGTGAAGGTTAAAGTCACCGGCGATCGTGATCCGGGTTATGGTTCAACCGCTAAAATGATAGGTCAAGCAGCAATGTGTTTAGCCTTTGACATCGATCAGCACACTGCTGGTGGTTTCTGGACCCCCGCTTCCTTGTTCGGTGATGCATTAATAGAGCGCTTGCAAGACAATGCGGGTTTAAGTTTTGAGGTCATTGACGAGTAGTTTATTTTTTACTGAGCACTACTTTATCAAAGCGTATACCCAGCCAACCGTCGAGCAAAAAGTTACGAATATTATTATGGTCGCTACCGTTGGGATGGCCCATGACATCGTCACGATAATATTGACCAAACAAGGCTAGCGTTTCCATTTCACTTAAATTATTCAGTTGCGCAAAGGCAAAAATCTTACACGAGCCTTCATTGCTACCCGCAGGGTTGTCAATTGCGCCATTATTAAATTGACTTGGCGTATACGCATAGTACTGATCGATAACGGCCATTACCTGCTGAAAATCTATAGTGTTTGGTTCTTTGCGGCATTGGTCGATAAAATCTTTCATGTCCATACTGGCGGTCCTTATCAAGTCGCGAGCTCAAAAACACACAGTATAAGCTGTTCGCTTTACACTCTCCACTTCCCATTGATCGTCAAATTAATTAACAGGCTTTAATGCAGTGGGTATTTTCATTTCACCATTAATCCGCTGGTATAGATTAGTCGTAAAAAATAATTTGAATGACTAATCGGAGAAGGCACCATGGACACGTGGTTGGATGGGATCATCAAAAAAGCCCTAGCATCAGATAAAATGACCAAATTGCTGATGAAAACGATACCTAAAGCGGATCTTTTCCTCATGAAAAACACCCGTGGTTGGTTAAATACGGCAATGCAGTCATTGGCTTTAGTTGAAGGCAAGGGTGCGAAAAGTGGCGCTAGACGAGAGATTGTTACTTTGTGTATGCCAGACAATGACCGGCTATTATTGGTGGGCTCTAATTGGGGGCGCGACCGTCCCCCTGCATGGTATTTTAATCTTAAGAGCCATCCGACGGTGATGGTTACGTTTAGAGGTTACCGAGGCCTAATGCAAGCGCAAGAGATGGTGGGCAGCGAACGTGAAAGCCTTTGGTTAAAACTGGTTACATACAATCCGCAATACGCCCATTACCAACAAAAATGTTCACGAGTGTTGCCGATTATGCAATTGAGTCGTGTTAAGTGATTACATGCTGGCACTGTTGACAAAAGTAAAGGCGACGCGCACTGATTTCAACCCGTTTAATGGTCGACCTGCATTGATAGCAAGACCTTCCATCACGATTAAAGGCTGCAAAACGATACGACTCTTTGCGTTGTCCTTGTTTTTTTAGTCGGGCATGAAATTTAGCTGGGTTGGTAATTCCGCCGGTCTGATAGGCTCGGTAAGCAATTGCTAACGTACAGCGAGCTAATGTCCCTAACTGCCCTAATGACAGCTCGACTGGTCTAGCCCACGGCGATAAACCGGCTAAAAAAAGTATTTCAGTTCGTAGGTAATTTCCAATACCGGCAATAAAATGTTGATCTAAGTATAGGCTGGCCAATGACCGACGCTTAAATGACGGACTTTGTAATTGGTATAAAATATCGCGCCAATGCAAATTAGGGTCAAGGATATCAGGGCCTAAGCGCTGTAAAAAAGGGTGAGCGTGAAGTGCATCATCGTCTAAAATTTCAATCTCACTGGCGCTATAGAGCCAAGCGCTGTGTGAGTCAGTATGCAAGGCAATACGCAAACTACGGTTAGTAGAGGGCGCCTTATCGCGCTTGGTGGTATACCAGCGTCCATAAAGTTGATTATGACTGTAAAGCGTTAAGCCATTATCAAATCGAGTTAATAAGGCCTTGCCACGGGGCCTAACAGCTTCAACGTGGGCGCCAGTCAGGATCGGGCCATAACGCCGCAAACCTGCTGGCTGAATAAAACAGCGGTCGATTCTTTTGCCGTCAAGTATTGCCGCTATTTGATCGGCAGCACGTTTAATTTCTGGACCTTCTGGCACGAATAACACTCCTAGCTTACGAGTATAAAAAATAAAAATTATTAACTGATAAACCGCTGCCACGAGGGTGAGTAGCTTAAATCAATCGATAATTAGGTTTATACGCTTGAACAAGCCAATATGACTGCTGTTAGGTGACTATTTAATGTATTGATATTGGATTGATTGAGACGCGGTTTGGCTGAGAAACATCGATTGTTAGATTGAATTATTACTGAACCAGCTGGTCTTGATTATAACAATAAATATAATTAAATCATTGAGTTATAATTTTCTAGAATTGAAGTATGGTGCCCAGACGCAGTGAACATTCCTACTAAAGGCACCAATGACTACCTACACGCAAACAATATCAACACTTTACCTTCCTTAAGATCCCCGTTAAGAGGCACAAATTGTCTACGGGTTTGTCTACGCCTCATGGCAAGAGAAAACCTCAAGGTTCTTTAAGGTTCTTTAAGGTTTTTAAGGAGGGTTTAGGGAGGCCTACGGGGGGTGTTTGAGTTGCCTTCTTGTATTGAAAAGGGGTTGGGATTTTTAAGGTTTTTTGGGGGTATAAAAAAGCCGCAGTTAAACTACGGCTCTTCTTTAAAGGATAAAACTTATTTCTTGCCATTAGTAAGCCATGTGTCGTAGTAACGTTTGTTTTTATCATAGCTATTATTATGTAATATGGTGGGTATTTGTAGATGGCAGGGTCATGCAGGCAATAGAACTATGAAGACCAAATTAAAGTTGGCAGTGAAAGGGTTAGTCAGTCCATTTTTAAATCAGAAGCTCACAAGGTATAAGTCACGTCAAACATGTAAAGAGTCCTTTGTAGCAACAGTAAAACCTACTGAGGCGGGAGTTGATATCTTCGCTGGGCCCGCATCTTTCAAGATGCGGGTTGTTGATGGAGACTGGGTTGAACCTGAAGTTTACGACTTTGCGATATTTGGCTTGGCTGCTCTTTCTCTTTCAAATGGATGGAAGATAACAGCAGAGATGCCGGTTTCCACGTCGATGATTAAAAAGGTTGATGAGATTACAAATGTCTACAAGTTGTGGTCTATAGATAAGCTCTCGAAGCTCAGAATTGATCTTCCTATTGCGGGTACTGAAGGCTTGAGCAGTCGCGGGCTTGGCCGGCTTG
>MDSY01066712.1_pt1 | contig 58936 bp, 52 predicted proteins | sample 811131 | NCBI WGS metagenome assembly MDSY01 (sample SAMN05326643, study PRJNA326480) | marine metagenome | isolation source: seawater | place: Atlantic Ocean: South West | collected 2010 | reverse complement strand
CCACCACGTTGATAGGCTGGATGTGGAAGCGCAGCAATGCGTGTAGCTGACCAGTACTAATAGCTCAATTGGCTTGATTTATGCACTGAAAAAAATTTTTAGAGAAATAGATATTTGTTTATCAACCATAGCTTTGATTTTTATTATTAATGCTTACTAATTAGTATTATAATTTATAAAAAAATACTTAAGCAAAGCATATAAAATTAAATGCCTGGATTTGAAGTTATAAACCACGAAGAAGAAAAATCTGTCAGGAGCATTTTTACCAATGGTAATGGTGTACTATTCAGACACGGTTTTGAAAACCTAAGAAAAAAATCTTACAAAGTTGAAAGTTTTGAAAATAAATTTACAAAAAAATTTAACACAAAATTTTCATTAGCAGTAACTTCTGGAACAGCAGCATTGAGAGTAGCACTTGCATGCTGTGGTATCACATCAAAAGATGAAGTGATTACACAATCCTTCACTTTTGTTGCGACTGTTGAAGCTATTGTAGAGTCAGGTGCAAAACCCATTTGTACAGAAATTGATCAGACACTTAATATGTGTCCAATAGATTTAGAGAAAAAAATTAGCAAAAAAACAAAAGCAGTAATTGTAGTTCATATGTTGGGGATGCCAGCAAACATGCATGAGATAAAAAAAATTTGTAAAAAATATAAATTAATTTTAATCGAAGATACAGCATGGGGAATAGGTGGAAAATATAAAAATAAATTTTTAGGAACAATTGGGGATATAGGCACTTACAGCTTTGATTTTGCTAAATCTTTAACAACTGGAGAAGGGGGCATGATAGTTTTTAAAAAAAAAAAATTATTTTTAAAAGCAAAAGCTTGGCATGATCATGGTCATGAAAATAATCCAAATGTTCCTAGGTGGGAAGACACAAGAAAATCTAGTGGATTTAATTTTAGAATGAGTGAGTTGCAAGGAGCGGTAGGTCTGGCTCAATTAAATAAGTTTAGTAAAGTTTTTACCAGACATAAAAAAAATAAAAGCTTAATATTAAAAAAAATTATCAAATTTGAAGAGATACAGCTAAGATCAATACCAAAATATTGTAAGGAAGCGGCTGAATCATTAATACTAATAATGCAATCTAAAAAACAAGCATTACAATTTAGAAAACTATTGTTAGAGCAAAAATATTCTACAAAGATTCTGCCTGAGGCAACTTCATGGCATTTTGCTGGTCAATGGAAGCATATTAAAGAATTAAAAATAAATAATAAAAATAAATTTACTGCATCTAAAAAAATTTTATCGAAATGTGTTTCAATTCCAATTTTTTATAATATGAAGAAAAATTTTCCAGATATAATATTTAATGTAATTAAAAAACTTAAATTATGAAAAATATAAAAATTTCAGTAATAGTTCCAGTTTATAATAGAGAAAAGTTTATTGGAAGATGTCTAAGATCGCTGTTATCACAGTCAATTAGATCTATTAATTTTGAGATAATTGTTGTTGATGATGGCAGTGTAGATTCAACTAGTAAAATATATGATGCATTCTCAGATGTAATTACAGTTATAAAGCATAATAAAAACTTAGGCTTACCTTCCGCTCTAAACAGTGGAATAAAAAAAGCAAAAGGCAGATATATTGTGAGGGTAGATTCAGATGATTATGTTAATTCAGAATTTCTAAATATTTTATTCTTATTTATGTCAGAAAACTCATATGATGCTGTCGCTTGTGACTACTTTACGGTAAATGATAATGAAGAAACCATCAAAAGATTCGACTGTAACAAAAAACCAATTGGATGTGGAATAATGTTTAGAACAGATCATTTAATCGAGATAGGTCTTTATGATGAAAATTTTTTACTTCATGAAGAGAAAGAATTAAGAATACGCTTTGAGAAAAAATATAAAATTACTAGAGTTTCCTTGCCACTATATAGGTATAGAAAACACGCTTCTAATATGACCAATAATAAAAAAAATTATAAAAAAAAACTTAAGATGTTAAAAAAATGAAAACTATAAAATTAGGAAAAGTTAAGATAAATGAAGAGACCGATCCTTATATAATTGCAGAAATAGGTGTTAACCATGAATGTTCCTTACTTAAAGCAAAAAAATTAATTTTAAAGGCAAAACAGGGAGGTGCAAACGCAGCTAAATTTCAAACTTATAAAGCAGAACTAATAACTAGTAAAAAATCTCCAAGTTATTGGGATATTAAAAAAGAAAAAACAAAAAGCCAGTTTAAACTTTTTAAAAAGTATGATCACTTCAATAAATCTGATTACGTAGAGTTATATAAATATTGTAAAAGTCTTAATATTGATTTTGCATCTACCCCATTTGACCATGAAGCAGTTGATATGCTTGATCCATTAGTAAGTTATTTTAAAATATCATCCTCAGATATAACAAATTTTCCACTTTTAAAAAAGATAGCTTCAAAAAAAAAATTAGTTTTATTGTCAACAGGTGCGTCTAATTTAATTGAAATTAAAAATGCATTTAACTTTTTAAAAAAACATAAATGTCAAAATATAGTAATTATGCACTGCATTTTAAATTATCCAACCAAAGATGAAGATGCAAATCTTGGCATGATACAACATCTTAAAGAATATTTTCCAAATAATATAATTGGTTATTCTGATCATACACTTCCAAACAGTGAAATGACCAATATGTATACCTCGTATATTCTTGGTGCAAGGATACTTGAAAAACACTTCACCTTAAATAAGAAGCTTAAGGGAAATGACCATTATCATTCGATGGACTTTACCGATTTAAAAAATTTAAAGAAACGTCTTACTAGTGCAAAAAAGATTATTGGATTAAGAAAAAAAAAATGTTTGCAATCAGAATTAAACTCAAAAAAGTATGCAAGAAGAAGTCTAGTCCTAAAAAATAATTTAGAAAATAAATCAATTATTAAAACTGAAAATATTATCTGTAAAAGACCTGGAACTGGAATTTCACCTATTTATTTACAAAAGGTAATAGGAAAAAAAATTAAAAAAAATTTGTCAGAAGATCATATTTTAAAATGGTCTGATATATTAAGATAATGAAAAAAATTGGAATCATTATTCAAGCAAGAACCAATTCAAAAAGATTAAAAGGAAAAATTCTAAAAAAATTAGGAGATAAACCTTTAATAGAGTGGGTAATTAAGAGACTAAAAAAAACTAAAGTTAATAATATAATTCTTGCAACAAGTAAAAATTCAAAAGATTTAGAGCTTAGGGATATATGTATTAAAGAAAAAATTTCATTTTTTAATGGGAGTGAAAAGAATGTTTTAGAAAGATTTTATCAAGCAGCCAAACAATACAAGTTAGATGCAATTATTAGAGTTTGTGCAGATAATCCATTTGTAGACAGTGAAGAAATTAATTTACTTATAAATAAATTTAAATCAAATAATTTTGAAGATGATTATTATTTTAACCATAGAAATTATGAACAAAATAGATATGCAGATGGTTTTGGTGCTGAACTATTTAAATTTAGTACTCTTGAACATTTATATAAAAATTCTACAAAAAAAGAAGAAAGAGAGCATGTTACAGCAGCTATTTGGAATAAAAGATTTTCATATAAGGTTGTGCCATGCAAAACAAATATAAACAAAAAATTTCATCATGTCATATGTGATATTAATAACTTAAATGATTATAATAAAATTAAAAAATTTATAAAAAATAAACAAATAAAATTTACAGATAAAGCTGAAAAAATCGTTAAATTATATTCTTTATTTGAAATTGAAAATGATCTTAAAAATTTATTTTTTGTAAACAGAAGCTTAGCAGGTTCTGAAAATAGAAAAACTCTAAGATATCTAAAAAAAGAAATACCATTAAAAATTAAGAGCTTTTCAACCGGCCAGAAAGTATTTGATTGGACTATACCTAAGGAATGGAAAATAAAAAAAGGTTACATAAAAGATTATTTAGGAAATAATATAATTGATATAAAAAATAACTATCTTCATGTTGCAAGTTATAGCCAGAGAGTTAATAAAGAAATTAGTTTAGATGAATTAAAAAAAAAAATTTTTACAAGTAAATCACCAGCAGCAATTCCATATAGGACTTTATATTATAAAAAAGATTGGGCTTTTTGTTTAAGCAAGAACAGCCTTAAAGTAATTAATAAAATAGGAATCGGAAATAAAAAATTCAAAGTTTGTATTGATAGTAAATTTATAAAAGGAAAGATGAATTATGGAGAAATTTTAATTCCTGGAAAATCAAAAAAAGAAATTTTAATTTCAACTTATATTTGCCATCCCTCCATGGCAAATGACAATTTAAGTGGCGTGATACTAACAAGCCTTCTAGTGAAATTTATTAAAAGTATTAATAATTTAAAATGGTCTTACAGAATAGTTTTTATACCTGAAACAATTGGTGCTATTGCTTATTTAAAAAAAAATCAAAAAAAAATTAAAAAGATAGATTTTGGAATAAATGTATCCTGTGTGGGTGGAAAAGGTATCTTTTCATATAAAGAAACTTTTAATTCTGATCATTTTTTAAACAAAATTGTTAAAGACATTTTTGTAAAAAAAAAAATTAAATTTAGAAAATTTAAATTTGATATTCATGGCAGTGATGAGAGGCAATATTCTTATTCAGGAAATTCAGTAAATATGATTTCAATACATAAGGATAAGTTCTATGATTATAAAGAATACCATACTTCATTGGATAATTTAGATTTTGTTAAAGATAAACAAATCTTTAGCAGTTTTTTAATTTACCAAGATTTAATCCAAGAAATTGAAAAACAAGAAATTTATGAAAATTATAACCATTTTTCTGAACCCATGCTTTCAAAACATAAACTTTACCCAGATACTGGGGGATCATTAATGGCAGATAAAAATAAAACCGAGAAAAAATTAGATTATACTTTGTGGATATTATTTTTATGTGATGGAAAAAAAACTCTTACTGATATTAAGAAAGTACTAAATATAAGTGATAAATCTTTTTTTATGATTATAAAAGAATTAAAAGAGAAAAAATTAATTAATCATGTCTAGTAAATTAAGCTTTCATAAATGTAGTGATGAAGAATGGGATTTCATAGTTGATGGTTCATATCAATCTAACTTTTTTGTGAAAAGCTATTTTTTAAAAAGTAGTGGTACGAAGTTCCATTTATGGAAGATTATGCAAGGTCAAGAAATCAAAGCTGGTATTTGCCTTAATGTTGATGATCTAGAAAAAAATTCTATAGAAAATGAATTTATCATTCATAATGGAATTTTTTTTAATTTAGATAAGAATAGAATTCTAGCAAAAAGAAGAGAAGATGAGTTTCAAATTACATCATTTGTAATTAGCAACCTTGTATCTAAATATGATGAAATTTTTTTATCTTTAGACCCTAAAGTTTTTGATGTGAGACCCTTTCAATGGCATAACTACAATACAAAAGGTCCAAGATTTGAAATTTCAATTAAGTATACCTCCACTCTAGACTTATCTGAATTTAATTCAGATAAAGATGAAGATGAGATGAAAATTTTTAGAAATTTAGAACCAGTGCGAAGGTATAGTATTCGCCAAGCCAAGAAAGAAAAATTTGAGGTAAAGTTTTCAGATGATCCTGAAAAATTTTTAGATTTATATCAAAAATTTTATAACAAAAACAAACCTGATGTTTCTCAAAAAGAGATTGCAACAGTTTCAAAGATCATAAAGGAAGTATTGGTTCAAAAAAAAGGAATCATTTCTTATATTTACGACAATTCTGAAAATCTTATTTATTCTATGGTAACAGGTTGGGACAATACTAAAGCATATTACCTATATGGCGTTGGTTCTAATGAGATAAAAAAACCATGGCAAGGAACTGCTGGACTATGGTCGACGTTTAGGTATATTGCAAATAACAATCATGCTAAATTGTATGATTTTGAAGGCGTAAACAGTCCAAACAGAGGTTGGTTTAAACTTGGTTTTGGTGGAGAGTTAGTAAGTTATTATCAAATTAAATATGAAAAAAAAAAAAGTATATACCCATTAATAAAGGTCATTTTTTTGATTTGGAGCCAGCAGAAAGAGTTTTGGCCTTTAATGAAAAAATCTCTAAAGGTTGGGAAGAAGAATATAAAGAATATAGAAAACTATGGAATGATCTTCCAAAGCAAAGAATTATCAGAGACTATCCATTACTTGTAGATTTAGAGACAGTTTCAAGATGCAATTTAAGTTGCCCAATGTGTCCAACTGTAACAAAAGAATTTGTTGATAAAAGGGTTACTCCTTTTAAAAGAGGTCAAATAGATTTTGATCTTGCAAAAAAAGTTATAGATGAAGTAGCTGGAAAAATTTATTCATTAAGGTTTAGCTGGATTGGAGAACCTACCTTGCATAAAGATTTACCAGCATTAATCAAATATGCAAAAAGTAAAAATATTAAAGAAACCTCTTTCTTGACAAATGGATTTAAGCTCAAGATGCCTTATTTTTTAAAGCTTGTAGATGCTGGAATAGATTTAATCACCGTATCTATTGATGGAATGGATGCAAACTATAACAAAATTAGGTATCCTTTAAAATTTAATGAAACCCTTCAAAAGTTGAAAGATATTGCAAAGTATAAAAAAGAAAATAATTTAGTCAAACCTTTAATTAAAATTCAAGGTGTTTGGCCAGCTATTAGAGAATACCCAGAAGAATTCTATAATACTTTTGCGCCTGTTACCGACTTAATAGCCTTTAATCCTTTAATTGATTATTTACATAATGATGATGAAATTGTTTATGAAGATGATTTTATTTGCCCACAACATTATCAAAGAGTAGTTGTTGGTTCAAATGGCCAAGGATCCATGTGTAGTAGTGATGATTTTATGGATGTTGAAATTGGAGACCTAAGAAAAAATACAATTCATGAAATTTGGCATGGAGAAAATTTTAATAAAATTAGGGCTATTCACGAAAAAGGAAACTTTAAAGAGATTAAGCCCTGTAAAAATTGTTATTATCCAAGAAAAGCTGAGGCAGATGAAAAAGCTGTAATTAATGGCAGAACTGTTACTATTGAAAATTATATAAATAGAGCACAAAAAGTTGGTGAGTAGTCTGTTTGAATAAAGATTATTATAATGATTTAAGAAAACTGTTATGCAAAAATCATAAAAAGAAGTATTGCCTATTAACAGGTAATGCCACTACAGCACTTTACTTATCATTAAAAAGTTTACCTGAAAAAATAAAAAGAATTGGAATAATAAATAATTCTTGCATACATATCCCAATTTCAATAATTTTAGCAAAAAAAAAAGCTGTCTATATTGATATTAATTTAAAAGATTTTAGTATTGATATAAATGATTTAAAGAAAAAGAAAGTTGATGCATTAATAGCCATTCACTCATTTGGTTATGAATGTGATATTAAAAAAATTAAGAATTATACAAGAAAAAATAACATTTTTTTAATAGAAGATTTGGCTGTTGCGCAAGGCTTAGTCTGTAAGAATAAAGCTCCAGTTGGCTACTTTGGAGATATATCGATTTTAAGCTTTGGAAGTGGTAAAGTTATTAATGCTGGAGGTGGAGGGGCGTTATTAACTAATAATTTTGATACATTTAAAAGATTATTGGAATTTAATAAAGGTCTAGAGAGTTTTACACATTCAAAAAAAATTAATATTGAAAAAATATCTAAGCTACACACTAAAGTCTATAATCAAATATATATATTTAAAAAAGATAAAAATTTATTAAATATGTTTAAGATATATGTTAAAAAAAATTCCAAAAATTTTATTTACAAATTTGAAAATCATAGAGCAAAAAAAATTTTTCTAAAAACTAAAAATATTAAAGAATACATTGATCTAAGAAGAAAAAATTACATAGAGATTTATAAAAGATTAACTAAAATTAAAAATAATAAGTATAATTTTTTACCAATAAAATCATCTTTTATACCATGGAGATTTAATATTTTTTTTAAAGAAAATGAAGACAGAAATTTTGTGATGAGAGAGTTATTAAAAAAAAAATTAAATATAAGTAGTTGGTACTCTGGCCTAGATATATTCTTTAGCAACGACAAAAAATTAAAGAATTCAAATCATATTTCAAAAAGTATAATGAATATCTGGATTAATGAAGAGTCCACATATAATTATAGAAATAGAGTTGCTAATTTTTTACTTAAACTATAAAAAAACTGCATTATGAAAATTTTATCAATTTATGGCTCTATGCCATCTACAGTTTCCTTGATTGTAGATAACAAAGTAGTCTCAGCTGTGAATGAAGAGCGGTTTACAAGAATCAAAAATGATGAAATTTTTCCAAAAAATTCAATTGATTTTTGTTTGAAAAGTAACAATATCAATGGTCATGATTTAGATGCTGTTGCGGTGGCAAGTTTTATCTCTCCGTCTGATGAACATCTGGTTCAAAAATCTAAATGGAGTATTAAAGATTATATAAAAGAGCAGAAAGTTAGATGGAAGCCATTTCTTGTTGACAAAACTGACATAGTGCCAAAGTCATTACTAGAAACTTTTCCAGAAAAAATTAACACAAACCAATATCCTGAAAATTATTGGGAAGATATGCTCAAAGAACCGGATCGATTATTAAAACATCGTACTGGCCGATTAAAAAATATAGCTGATTATTTACAAATTGATCATAATAAAGTTAAGGGAATTAATCACCATAAAGCACATGCTTATTATTCTTATTACACTTCAAATATGATTGGTAAAAAAGTTTTATCTTTTACAGCAGATGGAATAGGAGATAATTTTAATGCTACAATTAGCACTTTTGATGAAAATGGAAAATGGAAGCAGCATTATGCTACAGACGAGTGTGGTATAGCAAGAATATACAGATACATAACATTGTTATTAGGATTAAAACCTAATGAACATGAATTTAAAGTTATGGGAATGGCTCCATACGGTAAAGAAAAGTACGCAATGGACGCATTTGAAGTTTTTGAGCAAACATTAAGAGTTGAGGGTACAGAATTTATTTGGAATATTAAACCAGAAGATAGCTATTACTGGTTTAAAGACAAATTGGAAGGAATAAGATTTGATTCAATTGCATGGGGCCTTCAAAAGTGGGTTGAAGAACTTTTAGTTGAGTGGACAAAAAATACGATTAAAAAATTTGGTATAAGAGATATAATATATTCAGGGGGTGTTGCACTGAATATTAAGGCAATGGGAAAAATTGCAGAACTTGATTGTGTAGATAATATTTTTGTTGGAGGTTCAGCAGGTGATGAATCTTTAGCCATAAGTTCTGGAATATGCTTGTTGGAAGATATGCAAGTGAAGAATAATAAAAAATGGAATTCAAAAGATTTTTCTAGAATTGAAACCTTATATTTGGGACCTAAAACAGAAATTGATGAGGAAAAAAAAATAATTGATAATTTAAAGGATGTTTATACATATGAAAAAGATATTTCTTATAAAAATATTGCAAAATATTTATCACAAGGAAATATTATTGGTAGGTGTGTTGATCGAATGGAATTTGGACAGAGAGCACTAGGAAATAGATCAATTCTTGCAGATCCAAGAGATATTCTGATTAAAGAAAAAATAAATAAAGCAATTAAAAATAGAGATTTTTGGATGCCATTCGCCCCAATTATATTAGATAAGTTTGCAAATGATTATTTGATAAATCCAAAAAATTTAGAATCACCACATATGACAATTGGTTTTCAAACAACAGAATTAGGTTATAAAAAGATGATTGCCGCATGTCATCCAGCAGATGGAAGTGCTAGACCCCAAATTTTAGTTAAGCAACATAATCCAAAATTATATGAATTATTAGAAGAATTTTACAAACTAACAGATTGTGCAGCGATACTAAATACAAGTTTTAATTTACACGGATATCCAATTGTAAATACTGCATCTGATGCATTTTATGTTTTTGAAAATAGTGATTTAGATGTCTTATTATTAAATAATTTTCTTATTAAAAAAAATAATGTGAAAAAATTAAAAATTTAGGAGTAACGAAGAATTAATAAATATTTTATTTAAAATAAATTATTGTGATAAATATATAAACAAATCTATGTCACTTAAATCCCTTGTAAGACTTTGGAATTATCTAAATATTTATTATTTGAAACCATTTGATGCTGTAAACGACACTATTACTTCTGATCTTTTACTTAAATTTAAATGGAAAAACAATTATTTAGAGCTAGGGTCAGGAGATGGAATGTTTAGTTTTATAATGCATGGAAATTCATTTCCACTATGGTTTGATAGATACCTAAATATTAATCTTTCAGGTAAAAATATATTTAAATCTAAGCTTAGATATTTTCCAAAATTTAAGAACAAATACTCAATACAACCAAACTGTTCAATAGATTCTAAATATCATCATATAGTTTCAGTTAATAAAATTGGTTTTTCAAAAAGTTCAAAACTGTCAAACTATGAAAATCTTAAATACAAAAAGAAATCAGAAGATTTAATATTTATTTATACACCACATGGATTAAAAGATTATGCCAAATCATTAAAAAATACCTTACCAATTTTAAAAAAAAATGGAAAAATTATTTTATTATTAAATCTAAAAAATGTTTTGAATTATTTTATTTGTTACAAGTTAAGTAGAAATAACAGTGTATTCAAAAAACTTGATAATGGAAGATATTATGAGACACAAAAATTCTCTAAATCATTCACTCAATGGATTGATCTATTTAAAAAAAATAACCTAAAATTAAAAAATTTTTATACAGGATTGTCTCCCTTAACATGGATGATATATGATATTCAAACCAGACCTATTTTGAAAATATTGATAAGATTTTTTAATTTTCTGCCTATATATATAAGAACATTATTAAAACTCATATGGATGATTGCAGTTTACCCACTATTGTTGATTACATATTTATTTGGATCAAGCATCTCACAAAATAAAAAAACTAAAAATTGTTATGTAGCTTTTGAGCTAAAAAGAAAATGATTAATAGAAACTTTATAATTAAAAACAAATCTTTTTATTATAAAAGAAAAAATTTTAACTTATTAGCGAAACAAAAATTTGATCAAATTTTCAAATTATTTATAAATGTGTATCTTAAAAGACATGACAATATTAATGAAAGATATCTTAAAATTACTTGTTTTCAATCAGTACAGTTAATTGCTGATGCGTTATATTATTATCCTTATTTAATATTTAAAAAAGATGCTGAGATTGTCGAAATTTCACATTCAGCCAGCCATGATCTTGTAGAAAGTGCTAATGATTTAAATATTTTGGATAATATAAATACTTTGTCAAAGAGGGATATATATGATTTTAATTTTAAAAAAAATATTAGGTATTCAAACCCAAAAAAAAATAAATTAAGTTTATTAGTCAAAATTTTCCTAAAACTAGTAAGTATAATTCCAATAAAAAAAAGGATTTTAACAGATATAATTAATCTAAAATTTTATTTTAAATTAATTAAAAAGGGATTTAAACCAATATTTTTAGATTCATCTGATTTTAATTCAAAAATTAATTTACAATTTGATAAGGAGATCAGAAAAAGCCTATATGAGGAAGCAAAACTAATTTTTTTGAATAATCAAAATGATTACAAGGCATTAAATTTATTTGATATATTTGTCTTATTTGCAATTTTGCCAATCAAAATTGTTGAAAACTTCTCAAATTTAAAAAAAAATTTAAAAATACCAAAAGAAGGTTTTTATAAAAAAATTCTTATAACACAAATTATTACTGCAAAAGATGAGATAAACTTTTGGTTAGCAGGACAAATATTAAAAAACAAAACACCTATAGAAATAATACAACATGGATCTGGATATTTCATTTTAGATTATGATTCTAACTTTAATCATGAAGTGAATGTGTCGGATAAATTTTACTGTTATGCTAAAAAGTCATCCTCAAAATTTCAACAACACTCAATTACTAGAACATTTAATAAAAATAAAAATAAAAAGTATGATTTATTAATGATTCCATCAGATTGGTCATATTTATATGGTGTCAAAAGTATGCCATTTGGAAGTTTGATAGATAAAAATAGATCTGAACAAATAAACTTTATTAAGAATATAAAATTTACTAAAAATTTTATTATTAAAAAACCACCTGTATTGTATGCGGGATATAAAGAAATTATGAAAAAAAATGATTTAAGTAATAAAATAGTTAATACAAATCTAACAAAATTAGTACCTGAAGCTAAAATAATTGTTTGTTCATATGTAGGAACTACATTTTTTGAATTAATGGCAAACGATATGCCCTTTATAACATTCACAAAACTTTCTGAAAACTCTTTTTCAGAAGAATTTGATTTATATATGAAAAAATTAAAAAATTTTAATTTTTTATTTTATAGCAGTTATTCAGCAGCTAAATTTTTAAATGAAAATTATCATAATTTTTTTAATTTATGGAATGATGTAGAATTTTCTAAGTTCAGAGAAGAATTTAGAGATAATTGGTGTAAAAAAGAAAAAAATTGGCAAGAAATTTTTATTAAGAATATTTATTAAGACAAAAATAATTGTATTAATTTTAATTAGTTAAAATGTACTAATTTATAAATAAATATTTTTAAGGTTTTTTTTTACATTTTTTTTGTAATTATTCATTTTTTTTTGATCAATTTTTGCAGTCGATTTTAAAAAACTTACAACAACACCTGATCTATCAAAATTTGATTTATTAGAAAAACTACCATGAATCACTTCAGGATGATGAATTAAACAATCACCTTTTTTAAGAACTGGAAAATTTTTATTAAAGTTTAATTTATTCAAAATTTTATTTGGTATTTTTTGTGATGATCCCTTAGCAAAAGAAATCTCATGTTTTATAGTTCCCAAATTATGAGACTCTTTTAAATAACACAATCCCCCATTATTCTTATTTGATTTAGTTAATGCAATCCAGACATTAAGAGCTTCTGCATTCTCAATATTCCAATAAAAATTATCTTGGTGAAACGGGCTTGGCATACCAGTTTTTTTGGGTTTTAAAAAAAACTCTATATTTCTTATTTTAAAAGATTTACCAAGAATATTTTTTATACATAAAGAAAGTTCTTTTTTTTTACTAAAGATTTTATCTTATTTTTTTTATAAAACTCTTGAACATTATGAATAGTATTTATCTTATCATCCTTAGTCTTGTGAAAAAATTTTTTATCTTTAGTTTTTTTTAATAATTCTTTTGTAACATCTAAATCTAGAAGAATTTTTTTAACATCATTATGTGAAAATACGTTTTTAAGTACGACAAATCCGTTTAAACTATAGTTTTTTAAAGAAATTTCTAAGCTCATTGCGTGTTTATATTGATTATATAATGAATTTGCAATTTTAATTACTTTAACAAAAATATTTAAAATAAATTTATAGTTTTAATATAGTAAAAAAGTTAGTAAGTAAGGTCTAGCCAAATATTTTTTTAATTAAAATAATGCCTCTAAATAAATTATTATAAATGGGATCTACCTCCTCCATCATCGGACTGAAAAATTTACTAAGATTGTTGATATGTATAATTTTATCCATTTTTTTAGTGGGCTTAGAAACTTTAAGTTTAGCAATGATAATGCCTTTAATGGATTTAATTTTGAATCAAAATGAAGGAAACATGTTTTTGTATAGTCTTATGAAAAATTTAAATTATGAACATCTATATTCTCTAGATAATATATTGATAGTATTTATTACCATCTATTTTCTTAAAACAGTTTTTTCAATTTTTATAATTTTTTTTAATATGGACTGTTTTTTAAAAATTGCTTTTTTTACAAAACAAAAAATGCTTAATAAATATCTCAGTATGAGTTATATAAAATATTTAGGAAAGAATTATTCTGAATTACTTGTAAATGTAAATCAAACAACAAATATTTTTGCATATAATTTTATCAGTTCCATTATCTCAATTTTTTCTGAAATATTTCTTTTTACATTAATTGTAACTCTACTACTTTTTCATGACTTTGAAAAAACAGTTTTTTTGATGTCAATGTTTTTTTTGTTCTCAATTATTTATTTTTTCTTCACACATCAAAAAATTAGAGTTATGGGAAAAAATGCAGTTAAATTAAATCAATTAGCAACAAGATATTTAAATGAGTTCTTTAAAGGGTTGAAGTTTATTAAAATTAATTCAAAAGTTGATTTATATACTGGTCAAATTTATTCTGTATTATTAAATAATTTAAAAAATGAAAGAAATTTGACCTTTTTACAAACCTTACCTCGAATAAGCTTAGAATTTGTAACCATATTTTTATTTACACTGTTGGTATTATTTTTTAAAAATGACGATGATTTAAAATTTGTTTCTATAATGGCACTATATGCAGTAGCTGCAATAAAGTTAGTTCCTTCTGTAGCAAAAATTTTACAAGCCTTTCAAAATTATAAATTTGGTAAAGAAAGTTTTGAAGTTTTAAAAACTAATTTGATAGATAATAAAGAAAATAGAATTTTTAAAGATAATAATCAAATTTCTTTAACAGCTTTTAATGAAAAAATTATTTTAAAAGATGTAAGTTTTTCGTATGGTGACACCACGAAAGAAGTTCTTCAAAAATTCAATTTAGAAATTAATAAAGGAGAAAAATTAATAATTATGGGGACAAGTGGATCTGGAAAATCAACTTTAATAGATATCATTTTAGGATTATTAAAACCAAATAGTGGTCAAATTATTATAGATAATAACGATTTAAGTAATACAAAATATGATCTTAATAATATTATTGGTTATGTTCCTCAACAAACTTTTTTATTTGATGATAGTATTGAAAAAAATATTTCGCTAGAGTTTAATGAAAGTAAGATAAATCATTTAAATTTAAAAAAAGCTTTAAATTTTGCAAAATTAACTAAATTTGTGGAAGACAAAGAGAGTAAGTTTAAATCATTTATTGGAGATGATGGCTCACAGATTTCTGGAGGTCAAAAACAAAGAATTTCTATAGCTAGAGCGATATATAAAGATCCTCAAATAATTATTTTTGATGAAGCCACTAATAACTTAGATGAAAAAACTGAAATAGAGATTATTAATGAGATTCTAAAATTAAAAGAAAAAACAATAATATTTATCACTCACAACAAAAATTTAATCAAATACTTTGATAAGGTTTTAGATTTAAATGAAAAAAATGTAAATGATATTTGTTAATAGCCATCAAAACATATATAAAAACTGAAAATGAGTTTTATAGAAAAAAGTTACATTAAAAATATTTTAAGATCTAGACCAGCTCAATATAGAGATCAAATAAATAAAAAAGAATATTTGCTTGTTGATCGTCAAGAATTTGGTTCCAATACAGCAAAAGCAAGTTTAAAATTAAATAGATATTATGAAAAGCTTGACCTTAATCATTATCCGCAAATAGATAAATTTTATAAATTTTTAAGTAGGTTTATTAAAGTCAAGCAAAATAAAATTTTAATTACAGAAGGTTGCACGGGTGGAATTAAACAAATTATAGAAGGCTATACAAAACAGGGACAAAATATTATTGTGGCATATCCCACATTTATTTTATACTCAGTTTTTACAAAAGTTAACAACATCAATTTAAAAAAAGTAGAATATGATAAAGAATTTAAGTTAAATGCTAACTCGTATCTTGATAAAATTGATAAAAAAACAAGCATAATTTTTTTAACAAATCCAGGTGCTCCAAATGATTTTGTTCTTCCAATAAAAGAAATTGAAAAAATTTGCATAACTTGTAAGAAAAAAAATATTATTGTAGCTTTAGATGATGCATATTATCCTTATTATAATTTAAATCTCATTCCATTAATAAAAAGATATAACAATTTTATTGTATTAAGAACTTTCTCTAAATATTATGGCTTAGCATCTCTCAGAGTTGGGTACATTGCAGCTAGTGAAAAAAGAATTGAATACTTATCTAAATTTAGAGGTGGTTATGAAATTAATTCACCAACTATTGATATCACTCAAAATATAATCAAAAATAAAAAATTTTTTTCTAAAAAATATGGTGACATGAAAAAAGCTAAGGTTTTTGCTATGAGTGAATTAAAAAAAATAATATTAAGATAAAATCTTTTGGAAATGCAAATTACTTATGTGTATCTGTTTCACAAAACGAAAATGTAGCAAAAATTGCTAATTATTTATTTAAAAATAAAATTGTTGTGAAATATGATTTGCCAAGTCCATTCAAAGATTGCATTTTATTTACCTTGACCGATATAAAAGATGTAAAAAAAATTTTAAAGCCTTTGATATATGCATATAATAGAGCAAATAACTGGGAAATAGTTCAAGGCATCACTTAAGAAATAGATTAATGGACTGCTACACCCTATTATTTACTTTTTTTATTAAAGATAAAGATAAAATAAGAAAATTCATACTCTTGCCAAGACAAGAATGCTCTATTTATTAACAACGAAACACAAAAATACTAATTATTTTGTAAGAACTGTATAAATTTAGAAACTAATTTACAAAATAAATATGATAATTTATTTAAAACAACTTTTAAAAAATGACAAAAATTCATAAATTAGAAATTATTAATGGTGCTGAATCTTTATTTGAAATTAACAAATTCTTAAATGATTTGATCCGATATATGGATCTAGATATCAAATGGAAATTAATTAATTTCAAGCAACTAGAATTAAAAAAATGCTACATTAGAGGAGTGCTGAGAGAGTCTCATTTAATGGGGGCACTACATAAGCATTTAATTTCTGATTTATGTAAAAATAACACTTTTAACAAATATAATTTTTTTACAAAACCTTATCCCATGATTCATTTACCTGGTGATAAATCTGAGTCTACAAATTATTTACATTATGACCAAGAAGATGATATCGAAACATATACTTGCTGGTTGCCTATTACAAAAAATGATTATGAAGAGATTTCAATTTTTATTTATGAAAATCCATTGGTAAATTTCTTTGCTAAGATTATTAGTAAAATAAAATTCTTTAAGATTATATCCAATCAGCTTAAATCTAAATTTGGTCATTACTATCTCTGGTCAGGAAAAAGACTTCATAAAGGAAACCTTAATACCTCAAATCAATTATCCTGCGCTATCCAAATGAAAATTTCTCTAAAAGAATTATCAAAAGAAGTAAGCAAAAAAAATCCCCTAAAAAATAATTCATTTATTTTTAAAAATCAGATTTTATCTGAAAAATCTTATAAAGAAAATTTTTACAATATATCTACAGTCATAACTGACTTAGATGCTATAAAAAATAATGAATTTAATGATTTAGTTTTTCTAATTAGTAAAATTAAAAGCTTGATTTTTTTTAATTTTACAGAAAATAATCAAGAAATTTCATTTGCAATAAGTATTTTTTCACAAAGAATAAGGCCACAATATAAAAATGACCGTATAGTCTTATTCAATTGTTTTTGTTACGATATAGCTTCTGTTTTGTTGGGTGGTTCTAATACAGTCTCCCTTTTTAGAATTAAAAATGATATTAAATTCTTTTACAATAGTTTTTATAAGGAAATTGAATTAAAAAATATCAATGAAATAGAAAAGCTACTTTTTAATAAGTAATGATATACATTCTAACTAGCTAGAATAAATAATTTTTTAATTTTATTTTAGAAAGTTATATTAGTTGTTATTATAAATTTATTTAATATAATCAACGAATGTATTACTTAAAAATTTCGGTGGGAATTTTTCTTGCACTTGCTGCAAGCAGGTTTATTCCTCATCCACCTAATTTTACTAGTTTACTTGCACTTAGTTTTTATATCCCTGCAATTTTAGGCGTCAGATTTATACCAGCCTTAGTTTTAAGTTTTGTCATAACAGACATATTTTTAGGGTTTCATTCCGTCTCTTTTTTTACTTGGGGTAGTGTTGTTATAATTGGTCTTTTTTCTAAGTTTTTTGCTTTAGATATAAAAAACAGAATTAAAGGTGCCTTACTAGGAGCTTTACTTTTTTTCATTGTTACTAACTTTGGTGTATGGACTTTAGGTTCTTACGGATATTCAATAAATGGTATTATTACTTGCTACAGTTTAGCTCTTCCATTTTTTGCATACAGTTTAATATCAACAATTATTTTTTCAGCAATTATAGAAACAATTTATAAGTTTTTTTTAATTCAGTCTAAAAAGAGTTATTAAGTTATATTTTCTTCAGACTGCAAACTTTGATCTAAATTAATACTCGAAACTTTGGTATTAGCTTCAGGCGTTGGTATACAATATTGGTTTTCATTTAACTTGGGAGCTTTATCATGCGGCGTAGTTCCATGTGGGTCTGCATCTGGACTTGGCATATATTTATCTAAATATTCTTGTTTTAAGATTTTATAAATTTTATTACCTTCTTCATCATTTTTTTCAGCTCTTTCAATTTCTTTCCATCTATTTTTTGGAAATTTTACATATAGTGCAAAACATTTTTTTATTTCTTCAATTTCATGTGGGGGATACTGCTTCATATTTAACTGAGACCCTGCAGTTAAACATTTTGTAATAGTGTCATGATCGATTAATCCTAACTCTTCACACATTTTTCTTAATGGTGTTCCATGAAATGGAACAAAAGCATAAATATTTGCATTGTCAGCATCTATATGTCTGTTTAATTCAATTGTATCAAAAGCTAACTTTTTAGTTTCTGTTGGAAAACCAGTTATATTATTTACACTAAAAGCAATATTATATTTTTTTGGAATCTTTAATTTTGCAATAATATCTTTATTTTTCCACCTTCTGTCCAATATTCTTTTTCTAAATTCCTCGTTCCCATGCTCTACCCCGAATGAAATTCTATGAAGTCCAACAGATTTTAATTTTGACATATTATAATCTGTTATAGTTTCTGGTCGTGTTTGCATCCAAAATGGTAAATTAATGTCTTTGTACATTTCTACAAACTCATCAAACTCTTTATTACTCATACCTAAAAAAGTATCTGCCCAAAAATAATTGTATTCAACTTTATGAACTTCTTTAAAATGTTTTAATTCATTATAAACTAATTCCATTTTCTTTTTTCTATAGAAATTTGAACCTAAATTTTTATATAATTTCATTTGATCAGGTGAATTACAAAATCTACAGGTAAATGGACATCCTCTTATAGTTTCGATGGGCATCATTTTATAAATCTGACCAGCCATGGGCCTGTAAAGTCTATTCTCCTCAAATAATGATACATCAATTATAGGGTTTTCATTAATATCTACTGGTCTTGATATTGGATTTTTTTTTATAATATTTCGATTTTTAAGGTACTCAGGGCCAATAGTTTTTATCCAGCAATTTGTAATGTCATCATAGGTCTCATTGTTTTCAATTTTTTTACATAAATCTATTAATGCATTTTCACCCTCTCCAATACAAACAATGTCTACTAACTCTTCTTTAATACATATTTCAGGTGCAAAAGTAGCAAATACGCCTCCAACTATCACTGGAATATTATTGTCTTTTTTAAAATCTTTTAATTCATTTAACACTTTTATACCAAGTTCCCACATATCTTCGGTTGCAGAAATGGCTAATAAATCAGGTTTAAAATCTTTTATTTGTTTGTGTAAATCTTTTTTCCAATCTGAATTTTTCTTTTGAATACCTTTTTCTTCCATTTTGTAGGGAACTACGTTGAGTCTTTCCATTTTACTTCCATCAGAGTCCATTCCATAATCTAAAGAATAATATGTGGTATCAAATATTTGTACATCATGGCCATGTTTTTTTAATATAGAGGAAAACATTGCTATCGCTGGTGGCAGCATGTTCATGCCATAGGTATTTGGATATATGAAAAGAACGTTTATGCCCATAAATTATTATATTTATTTAATAAATAAACTTGATTTATTGTTAGTTGAGTATTTTATAATTGATTTACTAATTATATCAACTTTAATGCTTGGCCAGAAATAACTGCTATATGTTTCTGTTATTTCATCTTCATATATATGGTAAATATCATCAACTGTTTGCAGTACCTCAGGTACACTAGATGTTGGACCAATAATTATTGTAGTTTTATTTTTATTAAATTTTTTAATACTAAAATTAGTTTTTTTTAGTTCATTTAATTTTTTAACCAAGTCCAAGTGTTTGCTTGAATGCCCCATAACCGGATGATTCCTAATTTCAAATTTACTTATGTCTATAGCTTTATTATTTATCAAATATAAAATTGAGCTAATTATACTCTTAGTTGATTGAAAGCCAAATGGTAAAGTTATCTTATTTATAAACTTATCTTTATCTAATTTTTTTACTTTTTTACTTCTTTCAAGGGAGAGCTTATTTTTTGGCCAAAATAATCTTTTATTTAAATGAAAAAATTGATTTTGATTATGAGCAACTAACTTATCAATTTTATTGTTTTTAAATATTAAATGTAGTGGAAGAGGTTGGCTTGAATGTGCATAGCCAGTTATTTTTATCTTTGAATCTCTTTTTTTTATATATTCAATTAAGTAATCTTGAAAGGGTTGGCCTTCGTAAGGTATGATAATATTTTTAATTTTGCATTTAGTTACGCTAAGGTAGACGCTTTCTGCCAATGTTTCAGCAAACATTGAGTAAAAGTTACAATAATGAATAACTTTTTTTAATGAAAACTTATGTTTAAATAAAAGAATAATAATTTTTTTAATAAGAAAAAATAAATTATAAGAAATTTTTTCATTAAAGTGTAGAGTTGAATTTTTTGCTTTTTTAATTTTAGATAAATTTTCATGTCCCAAAATAAACCACAATGTTTTATTTGATTTATTTGTTGATGAAAATTTTTTATCAAAATAATTACCCTGAACATCAAAATCTTTTTCTCCACCCCAAGTTAAAACTAAATTCTCATAATTATTATTATATTTTGTTAAACTAATTTTATAGTTTTTTAGTGTTGCAACAAACAATACATCAAGTAAAAAATAATATATTAACTTTATTAATCTGACAGGGCTTGGAGAGCTCAAATATTTTAAGTGAAAGGAGCTTGCGTTTGGTTGCCACGTACAGGCAAATGTAAAAATACTAAGTGAAATATCTATTTTATTTTTTTTTAATTCCTTAAGCTTTTTAAAGAATTTGTTCCTCAATATTATTTGCTTTTTTTGAATTATTTGAGATTTTTTCATTATTAACAAAGTGAAGCTTTAACTACATTAATCATAATTAAATAGAAAAATTTAAATTAACTTTTAAAAAATTATACATATAACAGTAATTATTAAAGATTATTGTAAATATAGACAATTAAATACCAAATTTATTTAATTAAGATATAAAATTATTAAAGTATGAGAGCAGAAAAAAAATTCATAGACCCAAATATAAAAAATAAATCTAAAACAGTTGAAGATAAAATTCAACTATTTAAATTTAATGATCAAAACTTGCCACTTCCAACAGAAATTGAAATAAGTGAGTCTGGTACTTGTAATAGAACGTGTTCTTTTTGCCCAAGAAGTGCATCTAGTTTTATTGATAAAAAAGAATTCATAACCACTACGCTTCATGAAAAATTATGTACTGAATTAAAGGAGCTTAACTATAAAGGCACTATTAGGTACAGTGGTTTTGTTGAACCAATGTTAGACAAAAATATATTTAATTTAATTTACATGGCCCGCAATTATTTACCAGAATGTAATATAGAAATGGTGACAAATGGTGACCCACTAAACCTTAAACGTTTAAAAAAATTATTTGAAAGTGGATTAAACAAAATACTCATAAGCGCTTATGATGGTAAGGAGGAATCTCAAAAGTTAGAAGATCTGTGTGTCAGTGCAGGTTTGGGTGAAAAACAATATATAGTTAGGCATAGATACTATTCAGAAGACCAAGACTTTGGAATAACATTGAGCAATAGATCTGGATTAATGACTGATGCAGAATTTAAAATAGATGCTTTAAAAGAACCATTAAAAAATCCATGCTATATACCTTCATACACATTCTTTTTAGACTATCAGGGTGATGTACTAATGTGCCCACATGATTGGGGAAAAAAAGTAATTTTAGGAGATCTGAATAAAGAAAAATTAAAAGATATTTGGTTTAGTAAAAAGTTTATGGGAATTAGAAAAATGTTAAATAAATCTAACAGAAATTTTGAACCATGTAATGTATGTGATGTAGAAGGTACATTTATGGGTGAAAAAAATTCAACTTATTTTTCTTAAATATTATATGAATAAAAATGTTCTAATTCTAGGTGCTAGTTCTGATATTGGAATAGAAGTAATAAAATTTTTTGTAAAAAAAAAATATTTTATAACAGCTCACTGTAATTCTAATAATAAATCCTTAAACCAAATTTGTAAAAACTATAGAAAAATAAAAATTATAAAAAAAGATTTTTTAGAATTAAATGACATAGAATTGGATAAAATTTGTAAGCAAAAATTTAATTTACAATATTCTATTTTTATTAATTTAGTTGGATATATGGAAAAAAAAACTTACTTAAAGAGTGATTTGAAATCATTAATTAAAAGTATTAAGATAAATTCATTAATACCAGCATTGATATTGAAAAATGTTTTAAAAAAAATGGTTAAAGGTAATTATGGAAGAATACTTAATTGCTCAAGTATAGGTGTTAAATTTGGAGGTGGTGTAAATTCATTTAATTACTCATTTTCAAAGCATGCAAGTGAATTTATTCCATCTATCTTTAAAAAATTAGCCAAAAAAAATATTATTTATAATAATTTAAGGATTGGTTTTACAAATACCAAAATTCATAAAAATATAAAAAATAATATTGAATTAAAAAAGAGAATTTCTTTAATACCTTTAAAAAGAGCAGCAGAGAAAAAAGAAATAGCTGAATATATCTATTTCCTTGTGAGTCAAAAAAACTCATACATGACTAACCAAATCATTAGTGTATCAGGTGGTGAGTAATCAAAAATTTTTATGATTACAGCTTTTAAATATCAAAATTATATAAACTCTATTTTTTTAGTATTATTCATTGCAGGATTTTCTTTTTTTAATAATTCTTTTATAAGCTTTAAACTGATTTATGTTCTACAAATTCTAATAGTTTTTTTTTTTTATTTTCAGTATAAAAAAATTAAAATAGAAAAAAATATTTTATTATTAAACTTAATCATTTTAATTTGTTTGTTTTACAAATTTGATAAGTCATATATTTATTTATTTTTAATTTGTATTTTAAACGTTTTTTTTAATTTTAGAGGTATAGATAAAATTATTATTAAAAAAAATTTAATTTTTTGTATTATTTTTACATTTTTAGTTTTTTTTACTTTTAGATCAAACTTGTTCTTAATAGATGGAAATATTAGAGAAATTTTTCTGTATGATCAAATAATATTAAATTTAGTAAAATATAAAAATTGTACCCTTTCAATGATGAATTTAGAGGATATCAGATTTATTTCTGGTGATGGTGAATGTGATTCAAACATAACTACATTTAGATATGGAATCCTGGGGCTTCAAGCAAATCTATCAGCTATACTTTGTTTATTAGTTAGCTATATCTTTTTAAAAGGGTTAAAAAAAAAACTATTTATAATATATTTTAGTTTATTTGGGGCAATATTTTTATACATTACTTTAAGCAAGTCGGGACTAATATTTTTTGCAATTATAATATTTTTATCATTGTTTGAAATTAATAAAAAAATGATTTTTTTATCATTTTTTTTACTTCATCTATTGATAGGAGTAACATCGTTTCATCTAACTCAAAACATTCCTAATGCTTGGGATTCTGGTGACCGTGTGTCTCAAGGTAATCCTGAAATTTATTATGTCGATTTTTGTAATAAAATAAAAGATGTTCCAATTCTTAATGTAATGAGTGAGTGTAAGTATGAGAATAAAATTACTTTGGGAAATAAATTAGAAGACAGTTCAGCTTTATTGTTGGTGAATATTTTTGGAATTTCAAGCTTTTATAAATTTTATTCTTATGGAATGATTATTGAGCATATATCTGCTAATTTTAAAGATTATTTAATGCCAAACCCTGTAAATCGTATGTTAGATGAAAAGAAAATAACCATCTCACAAGTTAAGGGAGAGCTTTCTGCCCATAGCTTATTTTTTTTAACATTGATTAAATATGGGCTTTTACTCAGTATTATTTTTTTTATAAATTTATATATATTCTTTACTAAACATGATGATAATAAATTATTTATAGCTTTCATTTTTTCTTCTATGTTTTTGTCTTTAGATATTTTTTTATTATTCCCTCTATACTTGTTATCAATATTTGTATATTCAGGTTATAAGGGTACTTAAAATGACTTTATGAAATTTACTTGTTTTAATAAAAAAAAATAATAATTACTGGCCACACGGGGTTCAAGGGTTCATGGTTATTTGCATGGTTGACAAAATTAAATGCAGATGTAATGGGAATTTCTAATGGTATTCCAACTAATCCTTCACATTTCAATATTATAAATTTAAAAAGAAAAACAGTTTGGATTGATATAAGGGACCAAAAAAAATTAGAAAAAAAAATTATTAGCTTTCAACCAGACTTTATATTTCATTTGGCAGCTCAATCACTTGTATTTGAGTCCACTAAAAATCCAGTTGAAACTTGGACAACAAACTTACTTGGAACTATTAATGTCCTAGAAAGTATCAGAAAATTAAAAAAAAAGTGTGCTGTGGTATTAGTCACAAGTGATAAATGTTATGAGAATCTAGAGATTGATAGAGGATATAAAGAAAATGATAGACTTGGTGGCTCAGATCCTTACAGCGCATCTAAAGCTAGTACAGAAATAATGATAAAATCATATATAAAGACTTTTTTTAGAGGAAATAAAAAAATTCGTATTGCGACTGCTAGAGCTGGGAATGTTATAGGTGGTGGTGACTGGTCTGACTCAAGAATTATTCCTGACTGTGTAAAGGCATGGTCTAAAAAGAAAACAATAATAATTAGAAGTCCACACTCAACAAGACCTTGGCAACATGTTCTTGAACCATTAAGAGGCTACCTAACACTAGCTAAAAATTTATACTATTCCGAAAAGTTACATGGTGAGTCTTTTAACTTTGGACCAAGTACGTTAACTAAAAAGAAAAAAGTGATTGATGTGGTAAAGTATTTTTCTCAATTCTGGGTAAGTCCAAAATGGAAAGTAGTAAGAATAAAAAACTCAATAGAGACTAAATTATTAAGTTTAAATTGCTCAAAAGCAAAAAAAAAATTGGGTTGGTCTTCAATCTTAACATCTGATCAAGCTCTAGAGTTAACATCGGAATGGTACAATAACTATTATAACGAAGAAAAATCATCAAAAAATACATTCAGCCAAATCAATTTCTATGAAAAAAAGATTAAATAATAATTTTTTTTTTTCAAGAGATTGCAATTGTACAAAAAGTAAAAAAAATAAAACAAAACAAAGGAAACATACATAAGTTCATAGATATTAAGTCACCTTTATTCAAAAGTTTTGGAGAAATTTATTTTACAGAAGTAAAAAAAAACTCTACGAAAGGATGGAAAAAACATAAAAAGACTGTTTCACTAATAAAGGTAATAAATGGTAAAATAAGGTTTATTTTTTTCTATAGGAAAACATTCTATTCAATAGATATTAACCATCTAGATAATGTCATTATCCAGATACCTCCAAAGATATGGTTTGCATTTAAGGGTATTGCAAAGAATAACTTACTTTCTAATCTAATTAACAAGAAACACTCAGATAAAGAGGTTGAGACAAAAACTATAATACAATTTAATAAGGAAATTAAAGATAATGAAAAAAGAAAATAATTTAAAAGTGTTAATTCTTGCAGGTGGTTATGGATCAAGATTGGACGATATGACAAAAATAATTCCAAAGCCTTTAGTTAAAATAGATAAATACCCAATTTTAGTACATGTCATGAAAGTATACTTAAATTTTGGTATAAGAAAATTTTATATTGCATTGGGTTATAAGGGTGAAAAAATTATAGAATATTTTTTAAAAAAAAATTTTGAGAAAGAATTAAAAAAAAAAGTTATAAAGATAGAATATGTAATAAATGGAATAAAATGTGAAATTACATTTATAAAAACAGGAATCAAAACAATGACTGGAGGAAGATTATTGAAAGCATCTAAGTATATTGAGGATGAAAATTTTCTTTGCACATATGGAGATGGTTTGTCAGATGTAAATATTAATAAAATTGTAAATTTACACTTAAAAAAAAAAAAACTTATAACTATGACAATTGTTAATCCACCAGCAAGATTTGGATTAGTAAAATTTAATGGTAACTTGGCATCAGAGTTTAAAGAAAAAAATAAGATTATGAATGCTTGGATAAATGGTGGATTTTTCATGGTCAATAAAAAATTTATTAAATATATAAAAAATTCTAAAACAATTTTAGAGGAGACCCCACTAGAAATGGCATGCAAAAAAAAGGAACTTGTTGTATATAAGCATAGAGGTTTTTGGCAGTGTATGGATACAAAACGTGACCTTACTATTTTAAAAAAAATAATAAAATAAAATATATGTTAAAAGTAAGCGTTATAATGAATTGTTTTAACGGTGAAAAATATCTGCACGAAGCATTAAAAAGTGTGATCTCACAAACCTACCAACACTGGGAATTAATTTTTTTTGACAATCAATCTACAGACGATAGTAAAAAAATTTTTGAAAGTTTTAAAGAGCCAAGGTTCACCTATTATTATGCCGAAGCACATACAAAACTTTACAAAGCCAGAAATATTGCAATGAAAAAAACTACTGGAGATTTAATCGCTTTTTTGGATGTAGATGATTATTGGGCCAATATAAAATTAGAAAGACAGTGTAATGAATTTAATCAAGATAAAAAATTGGATTTTGTTTTTACAAAATATAGTATTGTAGACGAATTATACAATAAAGTTGAGACTAAACAAAAAGTGGATATCTCTAAAAAAAATAAAGAAGAGCTGATAATAAATTATGAAGTAGGGCTTTCAACGGTGATGATAAGACAGGATTTATTAAAAAGAAGAAATTTTAGTTTTGATGAAAATTATAAAATAATTGGAGATTTTGATGCATTTGTTGAACTAATACTTAAAGTTAAATACCTGTACATTAATAAAGGATTAAGTTTTTATAGATGGCACGACTCAAATTTGTCAACTGTCAATCAAGATGAAGAGCTAGAAGAGTTACAATATTGGATTGATAAAAGAAAAAATGAATTAAGCCCAGCTCTAATTAGTCATATTGTGAATAAGATTAATTACATGTCATCAATAAAAAATATTAAATCAAAAAAATTTTTTCAGAATTTAAAATCTTTATTTTTTTATAAGAATAATAAAGAGAAAATAAAACTTTTTATGTACTTAATCTATTATAAATTTTTCAAAAAGTTTAATTAAAATGAATTTTTTTTTTGGAATAAAAAATAAAAATTTTAATACAAGATTAACTATCCCAAAATTTCAAAATAAAAATAATAAAAAAAATAACTTTAAAATATTTCAGGCCTCCACTGCATCAAATAAATGGAAAATAGAAAAATTTAATAATTACCATGAAAATGATAATTTTTTTTTTATAAATCAAGTGGATTTAGATGATCATAAATTATTTTTTTTAGCAAAAAATGAGGAAATCGAAAATTTTTATAATGGTAATTATGCAGAACTTAAAAAATTAAATAATTTTACAGATACATATCCATCATTTAGATCAAATATTAGAATCAGTATTGATGGTGGTGGTTTTTCATCTTATCAGTCAGAATATCCATTTTCTATGATTTCAAAAAAAGGAAGTATTTTCAGTTCTACAAGTTTACTAACAAATATGAATGCTGATAAGAATATTTTGTTTTTAAGAAATGTATACAAAGAACCAATAATCAAAGAATTTTTTGTATATATAATCAATTTTAAAGAAAAAAAAGTTTTAAGAAAAGAAAAGATTTATACAAATAAAACAAATACTTTAAATTTAGAACAAGAATTTTTAAAACCAAATATTTATATATTTACTGACAAATATCTATGTGTGCCATTTTATGTGTCCTTAAATAATAAACAGATATCATTTGAACACACACACCCTCCACATGAATATATTTTGTCTAGTGATAAATTTGCAAGTGTATCAAAACTAAAAAAAAAATTTTATGATATCATTAATTAAAAAATTATTTAATTCTGACATTCTTATTAAAATTAGAAATCAATTTAAATTTAGGCCAATTGACATTCATATAAATAAAAATGATAAAGATATTTCAATAAGTGATGATTTCTTATGGAGAACAGACAGTGGCTATAAAACAAAGTTTAAATTTACAGATATATTAGGCTTATTTTATGACTTTGATGATACCAACGTTGAAATTTTATTTTACAATAAAGATGGTGTATTTTTAAAAAATTTAGTTATTAACGATTTAAATATATCAAATGAGATAATTATTGATAAAGACTTTTTGAATGGTTTATCTGATTATGGCTCATTTAATATTTTTCATAATTTTAATAAAAAAAATAATAATTTAATAATTGCTAATAGATGTTATTTAGGTTACTCGAGGAAAGAAAATTTTTACTCATATGTTCATGGAAATCTACTATCAAGTTACAGAACAAGTAATGATGATAAGATCAAAACAGATATTATAAAAACCTCATTATTTTCAAATCAAGAATATGTAATTCAAAATGATTTTGCTGATTTTGATAAATCCGAACTATTTTTTGCTAATCCAACCTCAAAAATAGTAAAATTTGAGATTGAAAAAATAAAATATATTTTAAAACCTAAATCTAGTAGAATTATTGATATACTAAAAACTAATAAAAAAATTGTTATCAAGTCTAACTGTATGTTTTTAAGACCTATCATTTTTAATTATAAGAATAATTTTTTTGATGTTTACCATGGCTAAATAATGAAAAATAAACTACGAAAATTATTAAATTTTTTTATGAGATTTGATATTATGTTAAGGTTAAAGCAATATATTGAAAATCAGTCTTATTTAAAAATAGATATTCTGAATATCAAAACAATATTTTTCTGCCCTAATGCTCTTTCAAAGTGGAGAGTGCAAACTATTTATATTAAAGAGCCAGAAACTTTAGAATGGATTGATAATTTTAAAACAGAAAAAAAATCTATTTTTTGGGATATTGGTGCTAATATTGGACTTTATTCTATCTATGCATCTATAAGACATAAAAACTTAGAGGTAATTTCATTTGAACCATCATCAAGTAATTTGAGAATTTTAAGTAGAAATATTTCTATTAACAATTTAGAAAATAAAGTAAAAATTTTTCAAATTCCATTAAGTAAAACTCAAAACCACTTCTCAATGATGAAAGAGTCATCATTTATTGAGGGAGGAGCAATGAATGCCTATGGAGCAAATTTTGATTTTGAGGGAAAAAAGTTTATATCTACAATGAATTATTCAATCTTTGGCACAAATATAAATTCTATTTTGGATCAAAAAATACTCAAGGTACCAAATTATATTAAGATAGATGTTGATGGTATTGAGCACTTAATTTTAGAAGGAGCCAATAAATATTTAAATCATCCAGAAATATATGGCATATTAATTGAAATAAATGAAAATTTTAATTCCCAAAAAGATGCAGTAATGAATGTCATGAAAGAAAATAATTTTAAGATGATGTGGAAAAAAAATAATAATAATTTTATAAAAAATCCAAATCTTAAATATACTTATAATTATTATTTCTCAAGATAACCTAAATTAACAAAACTTTAGATATTGTATATAGATATAAAATTATATAAATATATGATTAATATTTTATCAAATGAAAATACTAAAAAAAATAAATTTATTAGATTGCACCCTAAGGGATGGTGGATATTATAATAATTGGGATTTTTCATCTAAGTTAGTAAATGAATATTTAAAAACTATGTCAAAAGTAGGCATTGAATATGTTGAGCTTGGTTTTAGGTCTTTTCAATCTTCAACATTTAGGGGCTCTAATTGGTACACAACAGACAATTATATTAATAGCTTAAAAATCCCTTCTAACTTAAAAATTGCAGTAATGGTCAATGCTTCTCAGATCATAAATCAAAAAAATTTAATCAAATCTATAAAGATACTTTTTAACCCTAAAAAAAAATCTAAAGTAAGCTTGGTAAGAATAGCATGTCATTTTGCTGAAATTGAAAAAACATTAGTAATAATTAAACAGTTAAAAATACTTGGATACAATGTTGCTGTAAATTTAATGCAAATTTCAGAACAAAATGATGAAAAGATCATAAATATTTCAAAAAAACTTAGTTTATCAAATGTAGACATTATTTATTTTGCAGACAGTTTAGGATGTATGAAATATTCAGAAATAGAAAAAGTTATAAAAAATATAAATACCTACTGGAAAGGTCCAGTAGGTGTGCATATGCATAATAATTTAAACCAAGCTTTATTAAACAACATTTATTGTCTTAAAAAAGAAATTCAATGGATCGATAGCACTATAATGGGTATGGGTAGAGGTGCTGGAAATGCCCAAACAGAATATTTTTTAATCGAATATAGAAAATATTTTAAGAAAAAAACTAATATTATCCCCATACAATCTTTAATGAAAAAATATTTTATTGAATTAAAAAATAAATATAATTGGGGTCCTAATATTTTTTATTATTTAGCAGGTATACATAGGATCCATCCAACATATATTCAAGAAATGATATCAACTAGTTTTAGTGATTCAGAAATTTTAGCTGCAATAGATCAATTAAAGAATAGCGAAGGTAGTAAATACAATGTTGATTTAGTTAGGACAGAATTTCAAAAAAATATAAGATTAAAAGTTGGTAATTGGTCACCTATCAAGATCATCAAAAGTAGAAATACTCTTTTAATTGCTTCTGGGCCTAAAAGTGAAGAATACTTAAGTGCGATTGAAACTTATATAAAAAACAATAACCCTTATGTGATAGCTGTTAACACCAATGTTAAATTAAATAAAAAACTAATAGATGTGTATGCCGCGTGTAACCCACTTAAAATCATTGCAGATTCAGATGTCTTTAAAAAATTAAGTAAACCCTTAATAGCTCCAATAAGTATATTAGATAAGAATATTATTAATAGATTGTCAAAAATTAGAATATATAATTTTGGAGTTGGTTTAGAGCAAAATACTTATAAGTTTTACAAAGCTGGCACAATAGTTCCAAGACTTTATACTCTTGCTTATGCTCTATCAATTGCAACTAGTGGCAAAGCAAAAAAAATTCTTTTAGCAGGCTTTGATGGTTATGGATTAAATGATAATAGAACAAAATTAATTAATAATTTAATTCAGCAATATATTTCATCAAATGGATCTAGAAAAATATTAGCAATAACACCAACATCGTACACCATAACCTATAAATCAATATATAACTTAGACCAATGAAATATGTAGTAATTATTCCAGCAAGATTTAAATCTAAAAGATTAAATGGTAAGCCATTAAAAGATATTAATGGTATACCCATGATAGTAAGAACCTTTAATCAATGTCTTAAAGCAATAAATAGAGATTCAATTTTTATTGCTACGGAAGACAAAAAAATAGAATCAGTATGTAAAAAAAATAATATCAATGTAATTATGACAACGAATAAATGCCTAACAGGAACAGATAGAGTTTATGAAGCCTCAAAAAAAATTAAAGCAGATATTTATATTAATTTACAGGGCGATGAGCCACTCTTTAATCCAAAAGATATTATAAAAATAATTAATTATTCTAAAAAACATCCTAAAGAGATTATAACAGGGTATTCACGAATAAGATCTTCTGAAATGTTTAAAAGTATTCATATACCAAAAGTAGTATTCTCAATTAATAAAGATTTGCTTTATGCATCTAGATCACCAATACCACAAAATAAAAAAAATATATTTAGATTTGGATATAGACAAGTGTGTATCTATGCATTTCCAAAAAAAAAATTAAAAAGTTTTTATTCAGTAAAAAAAACCCCACTTGAATATGAAGAGGATATAGAATATTTAAGATTCTTAGAAAAAGGTATTAAAATAAAATGTCTTGAATTAAGTGACGAATCAAGAGCTGTAGATACACCAGATGACCTTAGAGAAGTTAGAAAAATTATAAATAAAAAAGAAAAAAAATAAATTTTAAATTAAAGCCATCTTTTTGGAATAGTGTCTTTATTTATATATTTATAAGATGTGATAATATTAATTTTTTTTTTAGACTCTGCCAAGTAGGCGGCCCACCAGTAATAACTACTATTAGAAATAATAAAATTTCTAAAATTAGACATAAATATTAAATATTCAATATCAGAAACCCCCAAGTTATTTAAGTTTTTAATTATCCTCGCTTTTGAATAAATTCTAGTTTTTAAAAATGTTAAATTTTGATAAGTAGAAGTAATAAAAAATTTATAATTTAATCTTTTTTTTTTTAAATTTTATAATAGCTTTTTTGTAAAAACTCATACTTTCAATTCCACCAAAGTTTTTTTTAATCTTTGTCGGAGCCTCCTCATACAGTCTCACACCCATTAATACAGACATATTATTGATATAAGTTTTCATTTCTAGTAATTTCTTATGTTTAATTCTATTTTTTAAAATCATTGCTGTTATTTCATTTTGAATTTCTTTAAAATAGTTTTCTGATTGAAAAAAACCTATTAAAAAAATACTTGTATTTTCTCCAAATTTTTTATCTAAATTTTTTTCGAACCTTTTTGATTTTGTCTCATCAAAAATTATTGACTTTTTAAATTGAAAGAATTTTTTATTCTTATAAAAAATCTTTTTTATAAGAATAAAAAAATAAAAATAAAATAATTCTACTAAATTTATTTTTTTATAAACAAAATTTTTTGGTAACGATTTTTTTCTTTTAAAAATACTATCAAAAAAAAAACCAGATTTGTCATCTATAATTAATTTTGCTTTTAATTTGATAGATAAATTTTTTGCAGAGGCATATTGAAATAGCTGGTTACCAATACCACCAGAGATTTTTAAATAAATTTTTCTTTGCATAATCCAGGAATAGTTTATAAAAGCATTTAACTTTCTTACAAATGAAAAAAATCGCCCTAATAACTGGTATCACTGGTCAAGATGGTTTCTATCTTGCTAATTTTCTTATAAATAAAAACTATATTGTTCATGGTGTAAAGAGAAGATCATCAACTGTTAATAACTACAGGATAGATGGACTTTATAAAAAGTACTATGAAGAAGCTACGAAAAAATGTTTTTTTTTACATTATGGAGATGTTACCGATAGTCTAAATATTTCAGCATTAGTCTCAAAAATAAAACCTGATGAAATTTATAATCTAGCAGCACAAAGTCATGTTAAGGTTAGTTTTGAAACACCAGAGTATACAGCAAACGCTGATGCTTTAGGGGTGTTGAGAATACTGGAGGCTATCAAAGGTTTTAAAAAAAAAAAAATTAAATTTTATCAGGCATCTACATCAGAAATGTTTGGTGGTAGTGCTGCACCTCAGTCAGAAAGCACACCTTTCATGCCTAAAAGTCCATATGGTGCTGCTAAGTTATATGGTCACTGGATAACTAAAATTTATAGAGAAAGTTATAATATATTTGCTTGTAGCGGCATTTTGTTTAATCATGAAAGTCCTTTGAGAGGTGAAACTTTTGTTACAAAGAAAGTCATTAAGTCAGCAGTAAAATATTTTAAAGAAAAAAAAGAAATCCTAAAAATTGGAAATTTAGAAGCAACTAGAGATTGGGGTCATGCTAAAGATTATGTTGAAAATATGTGGCTTATGTTGCAAAAAAAAAATCCTGATGATTATGTTATAGCAACAAATAAAAGCTTAAGCGTTAGAAAGTTTATTGAAACTGTTTATAAATTTTTAGGGATCAGCATAAAATGGAAGGGAAAAGGAATTCACGAAATTGGAATTGATAAAAAAAATAACAAAACCATTATTAAAGTAAGTTCAGATTATTTTAGACCAAATGAGGTTCAGAATCTTAGGGGAGACCCACGTAAAGCAATAAAAAAGCTTGGTTGGAAACCAAAAGTTTCAATTAAACAACTTATTAAAGAAATGATTGAGTATGAGCTTAAATCTTAATATTTCTAAAAAGGATAAGATAGTAATATTTGGTCATAAAGGGTTGATTGGTTCTGCAATTGTTGAAGAATTAAAGCATAGAGATTATAAAAATTTAATTACAATTGATAAAAAAAAATTAAATTTATTAAATTATGAAAATTTAAAAAAATTTTTTAAGTTAAAAAAGCCAAATATAATAATAATTGCAGCAGCAAGAGTAGGGGGCATTCATGCAAATAATATTTATCCTTTTAATTTTTTATATGAAAATACTGTAATTCAAAACAATATAATTAGTTTAAGTGTAAAATTTAATTGTAAAAAATTAATTTTTTTAGGTTCAAGTTGTGTTTACCCAAAATTGTGGAAAAGACCCTTTAGAGAAGAAGACCTTTCGTTAGGTAAATTGGAAAAAACAAATGAGTATTATGCTATTGCTAAAATTTCAGGTTTAAAACTCTGTGAAGCGTACAATAATCAATACAATAAAAAGTTGCCAAAATTTATTACTATAATTCCACCCAATCTATTTGGTAGTAATGATAATTATAGTTCACAAAATAGCCATGTATTAGCTGCTTTATTAAAAAAATTTTATTTAGCAAAAAAAAGAAACTTAAAAAAAATAAGTATATGGGGAACAGGAAGGCCTAGAAGAGAATTTTTATATTCAATAGATGCAGCAAATATGATCATTGATATTATGGAGTTAAGTGAAAAATATATCTTAAAATATACAAAAGGAAAATTTAGCCATATAAACATAGGCTCTGGAAAAGATTATCCTATTAACACAATTGTTAGTATTATAAAAAAAATATCAGGATTTGATGGTAAAATAGAATATGATCAGAATTATCCTGATGGAGTCAAAAGAAAAGTTCTAAATATTAATTTATTAAAAAAATTAAGCCCAAAATCAGTAGATAAAAATATTATAAATAGAAAAAACTTAGTAGCAAATATTGAAAAAATTTATAAATCGTTAAACGATGAGAAATTTGAGAAATTTGAAAAAAACAATACATTTAATTTACCCGTTTGATTTAAAAAAAAAGATCAATCCCTGGGCAATAGGAAATAATATCAGTCTTGCTTTAAAAAATAATTTTTTAATAAAGAGTTATTATTGGACATCACTGGAGAAAATAAATCCAAGTAAAGGGGATATATTGATTGGACATTGTAACCCAAACCCTTTTACAATATTCCGAAGATCCATAAAAAATAAAAATTGGGAAAAAACAATTTTAATTCAACCTTATAACGAAGATCCAAAACAAATGAGTCATTTATATGATGTGATGAAAGACTGTGATTATTTTTTAGCTATATGTGGTGAATATTGGTTTAAAAGGATTGGTAGATCAAAATTTAGATCATGGAAAAAAAAAATGATCCAACTTGATTTGGGACTTCATACCTCCCAGTATCCTTTTATTAAAAATTATTTTAATAAAATAAATGATAGAAAATTTTTATATATAGGTAATGACTATGCATATAATAATTTTTCTAAAAACTTGCCATATCTAAATGAAATTTCTAACATAATAGGCATAAAAAAATTTAGTTCTGTTGGAAACAAGGTAATAGGAAAAATCAATCATTATGGTTGGCTTAATCTACAAACAAAAAAAAGCTTAGAAATTATAAAAAAATATGACTTCCTTATTCAAACAAGTAAGTACGATGCTAATCCTTCCACTGTTCTAGAAGCTATGGCATGGGGAATTATTCCGATTATAACAAAAGAATGTGGTTATAAAAAAGAAAAATCAATCATAAACATTCCATTAAATAATAAACATGAAGTTAAAAAAATATTGAATAAATTACAAGTGATGCCTGATGTAAAATTAAAAGAATTTCAAAGACAAAATTATATTATCCTTAAAAAGATTTATAATTGGAATAGATTTCAGAAAAAAGTAAGAAAAATAATTTTTGAAAAAAAAAAAAATAAAAAAAATTTATTATAAAAAAAAGGAAATCAATTTTTTTAAAAAAAATTTGAAAGATTCTCCTAACTATTACTTAAACATAGGAATGATTTTAATTATTCTTAAATCTAACTTAAAGATTTTTATCACAAAAGTGTGGTACCGATGACAAGTTTTATACAAAATAATCTTAAAAATTAATTTAATATATATTTTACTGCATCTAATATATTTTGCTTTTTTGTAATTTTTTTACTAATCACATTTACATCATTACTAATCCCAATAAATTTAATTTTCGTTTTTTTAGCTGCAATATAATCAGAGATTTGATCACCAATCATATAGCTTTTAGTAACATCTATATTTAATTCCTTAATAGCTTTTAAAAATAATCCATTTTTAGGTTTTCTACAATTACAAATAATTTTAAATTTTTTATTTTCGTATTTATGACCCTTTTCAGGGTGATGAGGACAATAATAAATCCTATCAAAAAAAACATTATTTTGTCCAAGTTTTGATGAAAGTAAGCATAAATCATTTTTTAACTTATTTTCGCTTATAAATCCTTTTGCTACTGCAGGTTGATTGGTGATCATAATTGCTAAGTATCCCGATTCATTAATTAACTTTAATGAGTTAATTACACCTGTCATAATTTTTTTTATATCTTGGTAATTTTTTTTTTTGTTTAAGAAATTTATAACTCCATCTTTATCTATAAATATAGCAGGTATTTTTTTATCTATATTTGCTTTTTTAAATTTAATAGTTCTGTATTCTCTTTTAAATTCTTTAATTCTATTGGGGGTTCCCACATCTTTTATGTATTCTCTTGTGTTATAAGCATAGATAGTTTTTTTTTTAATAAGCTTTTTCAAGAATATTTTGCTAAAATCCTGGTATTTATTATCTTCTAAGATATTTAAACAATTTTTATTAATCATTTTTATTCCAGAAAGACATAAATTATTTATGTTTATATTACGATGTGGTTTTAAAAAAAATTTTTCAATCTTACTACCTGTATTTATTTTTAAACAATCACTGTCATGTGGATGATTATTAGGATGTACAACTAGTGTGCAATTTGATTTTTTTAATTTGTGATATTTAACTAATTTTTTAAAATTTATATTAAAGATTAAATCTCCATCTATAATTAAAAAAAATTTATATTTATATTTTTTAAGCTGAGCCAAACTACCACCTGTGCCAAGTGGTTTGCTTTCTTCTATTATATCTATGTCATAATTCTTATATTTAGTCTCAATGTGCTTTCTAAAGGATGAGTGACTAACGTTAGATAAAAATATAATTTTTTTATTTAATTTAACTAAATTTTTAATTTGAAAGTCTACAATTTTTATATTTGGTAAAATCTCTATTTCTGGTTTTGATTTACCCTTTAATAACTTTGATACTCTAGAACCTTTGCCACCCACTAGAATAACTATAGCGTACATTATATATTGTCTTTTATAACTTTTTCTACCGCTTCTAAAGAGCTTAATTTAAATTTAAAACCAGTTTTGTTTGTCTTTGTTGTTAAATATTTATATTTTGGAACATCTCCTATCCAGCCATAATTTTTTTTTTGGTAAATAATCTTTTTATTAGAGTTTAGTTTTTTTACCATCAGCTCAACAATTTTTTTAACTTTCACACCACTATCGTTACTTCCAATATTGTAATAATTTAGTTTTTCTAAATGCTTTTTATTTTTAATATATAAAATACACTCAATAATTTCGTCAACATGTGAATATGGTTTTTGTTGTTCACCGTTACCTAAAACTTTAATGAAATTTTTTTTATTTTTTATTTTATTTTTCATGTCATAAAAAACTCCATGTGTTAAATTATTACCTATTACATTGGGAAATCTAAAAATAAAAATATTTAATTGCCTAGAATGAGAGAAAGATGACAAGAAAGATTCTGAAGATAATTTCATTGAACCATAATTACTAATTGGTAACAACTTTTGTTTATTTTCTAAAGTAATTTTTTTAATATTGCCATAAACTGCCGAACTTGATGTGAATATAATTTTTGTTTTTTTAGTTAGATAATTCTTCAATAAATTCAAAGTGTTAACGGTAGTTAAAAATGTATTCTTTATGTCAATGTAGAAGTCGTCAACCCCTTTTTTAATATCAGAATTAGCTGCTAGCATCCAAACTTCTGAAAGCATGCTTCGACCAATTATTTTTTCTATTTTTTTTGATTTAATTTTTTTACTCAAATCTAATTTAATAAAAAAGAATTTTTTATTATTAAGAAAAGGTGCTAAGAATTTTTTTTTACCTAAAATTAAATTATCTATTCCAATAATAATTGTATTTTTTTCATTTATTAATTTTTTTAGTAAATTTGTGCCCACCATGCCAGCAACACCAGTTATTATGATTATTTTTTTAGTAACCATAAAAAGATTTTAAATAAAAGTTGTCACTCAAATTCATTTTTTCTAAAACTTAATTAGTTTTATTTGTCGTAAAGATAAATATTTATTTTTTAGATATTGTGAAACTAGGTTCATTATTGTGTGATGCATACTCTCAATAATCCCATAATTTGAGGAGTTAATGTGAATATTATTATGTGCAATCTTTTTGGAAAGTCCCCCATTAAACCCTGTTAAAGAAATAGTTTTTAAAGACATTTTTTTGGCCACCTTTATAGCATTGATTATATTTTTTGATTTACCAGATGAGCTTATTGTTATTAAAATATCTGATGATTTTCCAATTTGCTTAATTTGATCACTAAAAACGTGTTCATATTTTCGATCGTTAGATATGGCAGTTATCAATGGGCCATTTGAAGCTAAACTTATCACAAAAGGACTTAGGCCATTCACTTCATTAAGAATTTTTTGATGATCGCATGCAAAGTGATCTGCTAATGCTGCTGATCCGCCATTCCCACAAACAATAACCTTTGTATTTCTATTTTTATATGCCTTGTCTAATACAGAGATTATTTTTTTTAAACTTGATAAGTTTATCGATAAGAATGATTTTTGTAATTCTAAATAATAATCTTCTTTAAAATTTTTAACAGTTAAGTATTTTTTAATAGGAAATTTCATTGTTTCGAATATAATTAATTTTATGATATTGTCAAAGACCCCTTTTAGAATAAGCTTTGCTGGTGGTGGATCAGACTATTTTAATAAGAAGTCAGAGCTCAAAGGTCGTGTAATTGTTACAACTATCAATAAATATATTTATGTGGCTCTAAACAAGAGATACGATAATAATTTAAGAATATCATATTCACAAACAGAAAATATCAATAATGTTAAAAACATTAGACATGAAATCATTAGAGAGAGTTTAAAATATTATAAAATTAAAAATGGTGTAGAGGTTGTTACTATAGCTGACATACCTTCATCAGGGAGTGGACTAGCCTCCTCAAGTGCCTTAACTGTAGGTCTTTCAAATGCACTTAGCAAATTTAAAAACCTGAAGATATCAAAAGAAATTATGTCAAAAGATGCGTGCAATATTGAGATTAAGAAATGTAAAAAGCCAATTGGTATGCAGGATCAATATTCAACTGCTTATGGAGGCTTAAATAAAATAGAATTTTATAAAAACAAAGTAGAAGTAAAAAAAATAAATTTATCAAATAAAAAGTTAGAAACTTTTAATGAAAATTTACTGTTATTTTATACAGGTATTAATCGTAAGGCTAGTGATATTTTAAGAAAAATAAAAAAATCAGGAAACCAATTTGTTCATTATGACAAACTTTCAATACTGGCAGCAAATTTTGAAAAAGAATTAATTTTAAATAATTATGATAACTGTGGATCCATACTACATGAAAATTGGTTGATAAAAAGAAAACTTAACCAAAATGTATCCTCAATTAATCTTGATCAAATGTATGAGGAAGCAAGAAATTCAGGTGCAATTGGAGGAAAAATACTAGGTGCAGGTGGAGGTGGTTATTTTTTATTTTTAGCTAAACCAAAATTTAAAAAAAGAATTATTAAAAAATTATCTAAACTTCAGCATATAGATTTTAGCTTTACTAAAAAAGGTTCAGAAATAATTGAAGCCTAAAAGTTATGATTAAAAATATTAGTTTAATTATTTCAACATTTAAAAGAGAAAAACAATTAAACGAAATTATAGAAAGTTTAGCAAAACAATTAAAGAATAACCTTAATTTAGAAATAATTGTTTGTGATAGTGGTAGTCACTATAATTCTATAATTTTTAATAATTTTAAGAAAAATTTAACTATTCGATATTTTGATATTAAAAAAAATATCCTTTCTGCAAAAAGAAATTTTGGTATTTTTAAAGCAATTAATTCTTATATAATATTACTTGACGATGACTGCATACCTGAACAAGATTTTTTAGAACATTATGTGAAAGAATTTAGTAATATCGATGAAAAAACTATATTATCAGGTATTGTCAATTATCCACCAGAATATATAAAAAAAAATAATTATATAAAATTTAGAGATTCTAGACATTTTAAACATGATTCTATTAAAAAGAAATTAGACCTAGATATAGATAAAATTGTTGCTATGAACATGGGTTTTATAAAAACAACAAAAATTATTCAATTGGGATTATTTGATGAAAATTTTACAGGTTATGGATTTGAAGACTATGAGTTTGCTTTTAGATATAGAAATAATGGATTTTTTTTAAAAAAAATACCAGCTTCTATTATTCATGATGAAGGTGAGCCAAACTTTAATAGATATTTAAAAAAGTATTTTCATTTAGGAAGAGATGGCATGAAAAATTTGATAAAAGTAAATAAAATTTCAGCTGAGGCTACAATATATTATAAAATAGAAAATAATTTTCTATTTAAGGTATTAACCAAGGTAAGAAAGTTAAGTAATTTTTTGCTTTTACTGGAAGGACTAATTATCAAAGCAAATGATTATCAAAAATTTTATATTCCTGTATTATATAATATGGCAAGATTATTCTCGTATACGAGAGGATATATTGATAGAAACAAATTTAATTTGATGGATAAAAATAAAGATTGGTATGAATAAATCATTTTTTAAGAATAAGACTATATTAATAACGGGTGGAACAGGGTCATTTGGCATGGCTATGACTTTGCGTTTGCTAAAGAGTGATATAAAAGAAATTAGAATATTTAGTCGAGACGAAAAAAAACAAGATGATATGAGAAAAAAATTTGGTAATATTAAAATCAAATTTTATATAGGGGATATAAGAGACTCTGAAAGTGTGGAAAGAGTAGTTGAAGATGTTGATTTTATATTCCATGCTGCAGCATTAAAACAAGTCCCATCATGTGAATTTTATCCAATGGAAGCAGTAAAAACAAATATTTTGGGTGTAGAAAACTTGATGAACAAAGCAATAAAAGCAAAAGTGAAAAAAATTATATGCTTAAGTACAGATAAAGCAGTTTATCCAATAAATGCTATGGGTGTTTCAAAATCAATGATGGAAAAAGTTATAACTGCAAGATCACGAGATTCAAAAAAGACTACTATTTGTATTACCAGATATGGTAATGTTGTCTATTCTAGAGGTTCTGTAGTACCGTTGTTTGAAAAACAAATTATAAAAAATAACTTAGTTACAGCAACAGATCTTTCAATGACTAGATTTATGATGACAATGGACGATGCAATTGATTTAGTTTTTTTTGCTTTTAAAAATGCAAAAAATGGTGAAATTTTTATTAAAAAATCTCCAGCCGCGACTTTAAAAACAATAATAAAATCACTAAGTATTGTATTAAATAAAAATCCTAAAATCAGAGTTATTGGTCCTAGACATGGTGAAAAATTTCATGAAAGTTTACTTTCCAAAGAAGAATTTTCAAAAGTTAAAGATTATAAGGGTTATTATAAAGTTGCATCAGATAATAGAGATTTAAATTATGATAAATTTTTTTCTAGTGGTAAAATAAGAAAAATAAATTTTGACTATACATCTGAGAATACATCAAGACTTTCAATTAAAGAAACTACTTTAATATTAAAAAAAATAATTAAAAATAATTTAATATAGATATGGAAATTGCAGTCACAGGTGCTAATGGATTTATTGCAAAAAATTTAATATATAACCTTATATATAACAAAAAATACAACGTACATAGAATCACACGAAAAACATCCAAAAAAAAAATTATTGAAATTTTAAAAAAATCCCAAATTATTTATCATTTTGCGGGTGTAAATAGACCTATTAATAAAAAATCTTTTAAAGTAGATAATACAGGATTAACTAAATTGATTTGTGACTTTTTAATTAAAGAAAACCTGAAGAAAAAAATAATTTTTAGTTCCACAATACATGTCACAAAAGATGATTTACATAAAAGATCTAAAGAAAAATGGAAGATTAATGTTGATCCAAAATATGTGGAATCAAAAAAAAACTGTGAAAAGATGCTATTAGATATGTCCAAGAAAAATGATTCAAAAATCTTTATACTTAGGCTTCCAAATATATATGGAAAATGGTCTAAACCAAATTACAACAGCGTTATCAGTACTTTTTGTAATAAGGTAGCCAATTCCAAAAAAATTACCATTTCTGATCCAGGTAAAACTGTTAATTTATTATATATTGATGATTTAATTAAAGTATTAAAAAAGTTGATAATTAATAGGCAAGTTAAAAAATTTAATATAATCAAAAAATTTGATAATGTTAAAAATATAACAATAAAAAAAATTGCAGATATCATTCATAATTTTGAAAATAGAAGAAACAATTTCTTTACTCCAGAAATGTCATCAAGTTTTAATAAAAAACTTTATTCAACTTATATTAGCAATCTTCCAAAAAATAAAATTTCATATTTACTTGAATCCCATAAAGATGAAAGAGGGTCATTCACAGAAATTATAAAAACAGAAAAAAATGGTCAATTTTCTTATTTTACAGCTAAAAAAGGACAAATTAGAGGGCGTCATTTTCATCACAGTAAAGTAGAAAAATTTCTTGTTCTAAAAGGGAAGGCAAAATTTAACTTAAAAGATATTTCAGACAATAAAACAATTAACTTTAAACTTGATGGATCAAATCCTATGATAGTTGAGAGTATACCTGGTTATCAGCACTATATTAAAAATATTGGAAATGAAGAGCTTATAGTTTTATTATGGAGTAATGAATTATTTGATGTTGATAATCCTGACACATTTATAGATGAAAAAAATTAAGATTTTAACTGCCGTAGGAACAAGGCCTGAAATAATAAGATTATCTCGAACTATTGATTTTTTAAATAAAAACACTGATCATAAGTTAATTCATACAGGTCAGAATTATGATGACGAACTAAATAAAATTTTTTTTAAAGATTTAGGTCTTAGAAACCCAGACTTTAAGCTTAATATTAAAAAAAAAACTTTAATCGAGTCTATTTCTGAAATTTTAAAAGAAGTAGATATAATATTAGAAAAAGAAAAACCAGATGCTTTTATAATTTTAGGAGACACAAATAGTTGTCTTACAGCATACTGTGCCAAAAGAAGAAAAATACCAATTTTTCATATTGAGGCAGGCAACAGGTGTTATGATCTTAGAGTACCAGAAGAGATTAACAGAAAAATAATTGATCATATATCAGATATTAATATTACCTATAGTGATATTGCTAAAGAGAATCTATTGAGAGAAAATATCTCGCCAGATAAAGTGTTTAAAATTGGAAGCCCCCTACATGAAGTTTTCAATTTTTATAAAAATAAAATTTTAAAATCTAAAATTTTAAATAAATATAAATTAAAAAAAAATAATTTTTATTTGGTGAGTGTTCATAGGGAAGAAAATCTTGATAATGATAAAAATCTTTCAAATTTTGTTAATTTACTAGAATATCTAGATCAAAAAGATAAGAACAAAGTAATAGTTAGCACACATCCAAGAACAATGAATAAATTAAAAAAACTAAAATTAAAAGAAATGAAAAATACATATTTTGCAAAACCTTTCTCATATACAGATTATTGTAATTTACAAATAAACTCAAAAGCTGTCTTATCTGATAGTGGTTCAATTACTGAAGAATCTAATATAATGAAATTTAATGCTATAAATTTAAGAACAACAAATGAAAGACAAGAGGGCATGTCTGTAGGAGCTGTAGCAATGACTCACTTTAATACAAACAAGATTGATAATTTAATAAATTATTTTGAGACAAACAACTTACTTAATCTTGATAAAATTGAAGATTATTATTCACCAAATTTTTCAAAAGTATTTTATAAGCTCTTATTAAGCTATACAGATTATGTAAATGAATATACATGGAAAAAAAATTAAAATAAATTGATATTTAATTGAGAATTCTTTTTTTTACACAATACTTCTGGCCAGAAAACTTTAGAATAAATGAGCTAGCAACATTTTTGTCAACTGATAAAAAAAAGCAATATGTGCTGACAGGAAATCCAAGCTATCCTAATAAAAAATTATTCAAAAATTCAATTAAGGAAAATGAAAAATATCAATATCAAAACCTTAATATAATGAGAGTTCCTGTTATTTTAAGAAATAATAGTAATTTATCAATCATTTTGAATTATGTTAGTTTTTTTTTAAGCACCTTATTCTTAGGTGGACCTAAAATTTTAAAAAATAAAATAGATTTAATTTTTATTTTTTGCCCTTCTCCAATACTTAGCGCCATACCTGGAATTCTTTTTAAAATAGCTTTTAAAAAAAAATCAGTTTTATGGGTATTAGACCTGTGGCCTGATACATTAGTTGATTTAAATATAGTAAGAAATAAATTAGTTATTAGAATTTTAAAAAGATTAATAAAGTTTGTCTATGATAATAATGATTTAATACTCGCGCAATCTATACCGATGCGTGATCAAATAAAAAAACTTACTAAAACTAAATGTATATATTTCCCATCATGGCCAGAGCAGAATGTATTTGATAATCAAAAAGTTATTAAAAATTTAATTAATGAATGTAAAACGGATCAAATTAAGATTTTATTTGCAGGCAATGTTGGTCAAGCACAATCGTTTGAAACTTTAATAGAATGTGCAAAATTATTGAAAGAAAAAAAATTGGTTAAATGGATTATTCTAGGTGACGGTAGATGGAAAAATGAATTAAAGAAATTGATTAAAAATGCAGGTCTTACTGATGATTTTCAGCTTTTAAATAGAGTTCCAATAGAGAACATAGGGTCATATTTTAAAGAAGTAGATGCACTTTATTTGAGTTTGAAAAAAAATGAAACTTTTAACAAAACGATACCTGGTAAACTTCAAACCTACATGAACTCATCCAAACCAATTATTGCCTCCATATCTGGTGAAACTAATAGAATTATCAATGAATCAAAATGTGGTTTTGTTTCTGAAGCTGAGGATTATTTAACCTTGAGAGATAATATATTAAAATTTTATAATTTAAATACTCATGAAAAAAAAAAATTAGGATATAATGGAAAAAATTACTCTGATATAAATTTCAATAAAATGAACATACTAAGCAATCTGGAGCAAGAAATAGAAAGTATATTAAAATGAAAGTTCTATTAACTGGTGGAGCAGGTTATATTGGAAGCACAACTGCAAATTTACTATTAGATCAAAATCATGATGTTACAATAATTGATAATTTAACAACTGGAAACAAGAAAAATATACCTAAAAAAGCTAGATTTATAAAATCAGATATTAATGATAGAACAATATTATCTAAATTATTTAGAAAAAATAAATTTGATGTAATTATTCATTTTGCAGCATTTATTGATGTTGAAGAATCAGTAAGAAAACCTAAAAAATATATTGAGAACAATTACCTCAAAACAAAAAAATTTATTGAAATTTGTAAATTTTATAATCAATTAAAGATTATATTCTCATCAACAGCTGCTGTTTATGGAGATTCCGAATTAGGCATAATTGATGAAAATGCAAAATTGAATCCAATTAGTCCGTATGCAATTTCAAAATTTAAATCTGAAAATTTCATAAAGAATAACAATATAAACTATGTAATATTGAGGTATTTCAATGTTGCAGGTGCAGATTTAAGAATGAGATCAGGTCTAGTTAGTAAAAAAAAAAGTACTCATTTAATTAAAAAAATTTGCGAGTCTTATTTTAATAAAAAAAAAAATAGAAATATATGGTGCTGATTACCCCTCTATAGATGGCACAGCTATAAGAGACTATATTCATGTTAGTGATCTTGCTTTGGCACATATTCAAGCGGCAAAATATTTAATCAAGAAAAATAAATCTATCATTCTAAACTGTGGTTATGGCAAGGGTTATTCAGTTAAAAAAGTTATTGATACATTTAATAAAATGCGTCGTAAAAAAATTAAGTATACCTATACTAAAAAACGTGCAGGTGATTTATTTAAGTTAGTAGCTAATATTTCATTGCTAAAAAAAAAATTAAAATGGCAACCAAAAAATGACTCACTAAAAAAAATTCTTGAATCAAGTTTAAAATGGGAAAAAAAATTGAATAGAAATGACTAAACAACTAAATTTTATAGCTAATTTATTGATTGTTAGTTTACCAATTTTAATAGTTACCGGACCATTTTTACCTGATTTATCAGTTATTATAATTGATATAATCTTTTTAGGTTTTTTAATAAAAGAAAAAAATTTAGAACCATTTAATAATAAGTACTTTAAATATCTTTTATTCTTTTGGATGTATTTTTCTTTAAGATCTCTTTTTTCTGAAGATATGTTTTACTCATTAAAGAGTTCTTTTTTTTCTATTAGATTTATTATTTTAATTTATGCAATTTCTTACTTTCTTAAAAAAGATGAAAAACTAATTAAATTATTTTCAAAGATATTTTTTTTAACAATTTTATTTATTTGTATTGATGCTTTGATTCAGTCTTTGACAGGAAGTAATTTATTCAATTTTTCAGACATTGATGAGGACAAATTAAATGGTGTTTTTAATAATGAGGGGGTATTAGGAAGTTATTTAGTAAGACTAATGCCACTTCTTTTTGCTTTATTATATTTTCTTAATTTGGATAAAAAAAAAATAATTCTACTTACAACTGGAAGTATTATATTGCTAGGCGCTGTTATATTTTTATCTGGATCTAGGACAGCTTTCGTTTTATTGTTACTTTTTTTATCTTTTTTGTTTTTAAGCGATACTAAGCTAAGAAAAATTATTTTTTTTTCTAGTATAATAGTTTTTTTATCTTTTTTGGCTTTATCACAAATAAGTTTCAAAATTTATAATATAATAGATTATACTTTTAAAGATCCAATAAGAACCATGTTTTATGAAAAAAATAGACCTGAAAATCTTGAAGATAAAAAATTTATTATATTCACAAAAGTATATCACACTCACTATGAGACAGCATTTAATATTTTTTTAAATAATAAGTTTTTTGGTGTAGGTACGAAGAGATTCAGAAAAGTTTGTAATGACCCAAAATACTATATAAATGAATTTAGTTGTACAACACACCCACATAACTTTTATATGCAAATGTTAGCCGAAAATGGGTTGATAGGTTTTTTTGGGTTATTGATAGTATTTTTAAACATAACTTATCATCTATTTAAAAAAATTATCCTAATCAATTTTAATCCTTTAAAATATAAGATAAATTCATCTGATTTTATTTTAATTGGAATCTTTATAAATTTATGGCCAATAATACCATCAGGTAATTTTTTTAATAATTGGCTGTCAATTTTGATTTATATGCCTATTGGTTTTTATTTATTTTTTAATGAGAGACAACGTGGAAAACATTAATTTTTTATCATATTTTTTAATATTAAATTCATTAATTTATTTTTGGAATAAAAAGATCTCTAATTTTATAAATGTTTTTGACATTCCTAATATAAGAAAAATACATAAAAAAAAGACACCTCTAATAGGTGGCTATATTATTTTCTTAAATTTAAGTTTATTTACTTTATTAATTTTTTTTGATTTTTATAATTTTAATTTAATCAGTGATATTTTTTTAACTAAATATGAATATTATATTTTTTATCTCATTTCTTGTGTGTTTTTTTTTATTGGAGCGCTTGATGATAAAATAGATATAAGTGCAAATATAAAATTATTTTTATTAACTTTATTTTTCATTATTGTTTTGAGTGTTGATAATACAATAGTACTAAACCAACTTAGATTTTCTTTTTTTGATAAAGTGATCTACACTGGAAAATACGCCTATATTCTTACAATCCTTTGTTTTTTACTTTATATTAACGCATGCAATATGTTTGATGGAATAAATTTGCAATCAACATGTTATTTTTATGTTTTGTTTTTTTCTTTAATTAATCTTAGTTCATCTAATTATTTTTTAATATTTATTCTGGTTGCTTTTTTACCAATTATTCTACTTAATAGTAGAGGGGCAATTTTTATGGGTGATGGCGGTATTTACTTATGTTCATTTATAATTTCATATATATTAGTTAAAAACTACAATTTAGACACATCAATAACTGCTGATTATATTTTTATACTTATGATGTTACCTGGTTTTGATATGTTTAGAATTTTTATACAAAGAATTTATAAAAAAAGTAATCCATTTCATCCTGATAATAATCACTTTCATCACTTACTTTTAAGGAAATTTCAGCACAAAAATGTACTTATAATATTAAACTTATTTATTATAGTTCCCATTTATTGCTCTGTATTAAATTTTTCTAATATATTAATAATAACTATTAATTTCTTCTTATATTCCATGTTTATCTTTTTTTTAACAAAAGAATCTATTTTTAAGAGTTAAATAATGTTCTTTGATACAGCTTCATTCTTTCTTTTAACGTTTATCAGCTTATGCTCAATAATGGGTTTTGGTATTTTTGTTAATAATTTTCTAATAAAGGATAAAGTAGAAATTATAAATCAATTTAATTATTTTTTTCTTGGTATTGTTTTTATTTTACCAGTCTCTTTTATTTATTATTTAATTATAGGAAATGAACTAATAATTAATTTTTTTATTATTCTAATAGGTTTAATTTTTTTTATTAAAAATGTTAAATTAAATAAAATTAAATTTAATTTTATTCTTACATTATTATTTTTTACAGGTTTGATTATTTCAAAAACGCATGAGGATTTTACGTCTTATCATTTTCAGCATATAAAAGAATTAAGCGATGGAACTTTAAAATTTGGTTTAGCGAATTTAGATGAAAGATATTTTTATTCTTCAATTTTTTCTTACGTACAGGGTATTTTCAAATTTAATTATTTTGACTTAAATCTTATTCACGTTCCTATATATTTATTTTATTTAGCATTAATTGGATATCTATCTATTGAAATTTATAAAAAAGAAAAATCTTACTTTTGCTCAATATTACTAATACTTGTAATATTAAAATTTAGACGATTATCTGAGTTCGGGTACGATTACATTGGACAATTTATCTTATTATATATTTTTATTGAATATATTTGGAATACTAAAAAATCTTCTTCAATCCAAAACTCAAAACTAATTCTTATTTATGCATCCTCTGTTTTGATTAAAATTACTAATTTATATTTCTTGCCTGTTATTTTTATTTATTTGATTTCTTAAAAAAAAATTAAATATTTGTTAGTATATAAGAGGCTTATTTTTCCACTTTTTTTAATTATTTTAACCTTTTCTGGAAATAGTTTTTTAAAAACAGGTTGTCTAAATTACCTTGTAAAAGAAACTTGTTTTAAATCTGAAAAAATAAATTGGGCTTTTGAATATAAGAATATTGAAAATGCAAAAGAATTGACTAAAAATTGGAGTAGAGGTTTTTTCCACCAAAAAAAAACTGATTATAACAGTAAGGAATATAATAAAAATCTTAAATGGATAAGTAATTGGTTCTCTTTACATTTTATCGGAAAAATTCTACCTTTTATTATTCTTTTAATATCAATAATATTGCTTCTTAGTTATGTGGTTTTTTCAAAAAAAAAAGTAATACAGAAAGATTATTTTATACTATTGGGTATCACCTTATCATTGATAATTTGGTTATTAAATTTCCCACAATTTCGTTTTGGATTTGCAGGAATAGCAATTTTCTTTCTTTTAATTGGGAATTTGGTATTTGGTGGGAAAATAGATCTCAACAAAAAAAAACTTAAAATAGTAGTTTGTTTAGCTATTGCTTATTTTAACACTTATAATATATCAAGAATTTCAAATGAATTTCAAAGAAACGACTTATACAAATTTGTAAATTTTCCATGGTTTGCTCAATTTAAACTAGAATATGAAAAAAAAAATGATAATAATTTAGTTTATCAAAAATCTAAAGAAAATGATATTTTTTGGAAAAGTTGTTTTAATGCAGATTATATATGTGTCAATCATGAGGATAATATAACCTTTCGAGTTGTTGGTAGAAAGATTTTTGTAAAGAAAGACTTACCGCATAATTAAAAATTTACTAAAATGATATTTTTTATTTTACCAATTGTTGTTATTTTATTACTGTATTTTATTGGAAATATATTTTCTTTAAAATTTAACCTCAATGCATACGAAAAACCAATTTATGGTTTAGGTTTGATTATAATTTTAACAAACTACTGCTACTTCAATTTAGATTTAACCTTGCAGAGTTGTTTAATTTTAATCTATTTATTGCTTTCCATTGGGTTGCTAATTAGTTTTTTAGATATAAGAAAAAATATTAGAGAATTGCTACTCATTCTAAAAAGTATTTTTATTCTACAGGTCTTATTTTCTTTATTAGCCAGTTTTTATGGTGAGCAATTCTATATTTTTAGAGGAAATGCACACGATCATTTTGCATATTTGACTTCTGGACAAATGTTTAACAGTTATTCACTTCAAGAAATTCTTATTATGGTCAAAGAAACTAAAATTCTAGAAGATGGGCCGATTAATGCAGGTTATTTTGGAAACAATGTTTATCTTGGAAATTCACTTCATATCTTCGATTCAAGACCCTCAGTTCAGTTAATGTTGGGACATCTAATGAGTTTAGAATTTTTAAATCCCATAAAAATAGGTTTTATTTTTAAGTCAATTAGTTCTTGTCTAATATTATTGTCATCTATAACTTTCTTTCGAAGTTTTACTACCAATGAAAGATTAAGTATGTTTATTTCATATGGATTTACATTCAGCATATTTAATTTCTATAATTATGAAATTGATGCTTATGCATTAATTTTATCAACACCATTCTTATTTTTGATATTAAAATATTCTTTTAGTTTAATAAAACATACGGTGAATTTTAACAGTAACTTTTATTTTATGTATATTTTAATTTGGGCTTGTTACTTTATAATCTATCCTAATGGTGCTGCAATTTTAATGGTTCCAATATTTACTTATATTTTATTTAATTTATTTAAACATAAAATAAATTTTTCAAAAATTTTAAAACTATTTTTATTTTTAATTTTATTTTTAATTATAATTTTACCAACATTCGATACTACTATTAAGTATCTATATGTTAGTGAAATACCAAATGGTCTTAAACCCAATCACGATTACTGGGGTTATTTTGGTGCTTTTATTTTAGGTAAAGATAACCCCATTCATGATTATGTGGTGATTTCTCAAATAAAAGACTTGTGGCACTCTGGTGCAAAAATAAACGAAATTTTTTCTACTATTTTTAAAGTTAACATTCAGAAGGAGAATTATTTTTTTATACTTAATATAATACCATCTATTTTTGGGATGTTTCACTTTTCTACATCAGGAATTTATGGATCTCTTAATTATATACTGGCTATCTTTTTACTAATAATTAACTTTATTTTTATTAAAACAATTCTATATAATTTGCGTGTTTTATTTAAAAGTAAAGATGAATTTTATATATTGTTTAAATATTTTCTTATATATTTTGTTATATTTTTTACATACCTAATTTTTGATCTTAAATTTTGGCCAGCTATTAAATTATTTTTTGTTTTATCTCCTCTGTTTTTTATTTTAATTTCATTTAATTTTAATGAAAAAAAACACCCAATAAGTAAAAATTATATTATATTTTTATTAATGTTGCTCCCATTTTACAAGTACACAGAGTTTAATCATGGAATTGGAAGATTAGATTCCTTCCCTTCCATAATCAAAAAAGAGAATAAAACATCAATTAATTGGAATGTAGATAGCAAAAAATTGAGTAAATGTGATATTTTAAATTTAAGAACACTAAAGAAGTTTGAAAAAAATTATATTTCACTGATTTATAGTAAAAAAAATAATAGCACCAACAATAATAAAACAGTAAAATGTAAAATAGAATTAATAAACAATAACTTTAAAATAAACCAAATATTATGAGCTTATCAGTAATAGTTCCAATTTATAACGAATCTGAAAATATCACTAACTTTTTAAAACGATTAATTCCAGTTTTAGAAAAGATTAATACAAAATATGAAGTTATATTTGTATTGGACCCTTCAACTGACGATTCTGAAGAAATTATTTTAAATAGATTAAAAGATAATAGTGATATTAAGTTAATTAAAATGTCCAGAAGATTTGGTCAACCAGCAGCAATTTTAGCTGGCCTAAAAAATTCTAGTTATGATTATGCTGTATTAATCGATGCAGATTTACAAGATCCCCCCGAGTTAATTGAAGAGATGTATAAATTCACAAAAAAAGGTTTTGACACTATTTTAGCTGAAAGAAGTTCCAAAATAGGTGAAAATTTTTTAAGAAAAATTATTGCTACAACGGGATATTATTTAATATCTAAACTTAGTGAAACTAAAATACCAATGAACGTTGGTGAGTTTAGGATGATTTCTAGAAAAATAATTGGACATATTTGTGATTTAGAAGAAAGAGATTTTTTTCTTAGAGGTGCAAGTTCATATATAGGATTTAACACTAAAATTATAAAATTTGATAGAGAAGAAAGAAAAAGTGGTACCACAAAATACAATAGATTTACTGGCTCGTTAAAAATTGGTTTAAATGGAATATTCTCTTATAGTACAAAGCCATTACATTTTATCACAATTTTATCTTGCTTAAGTTTTATGGCATCACTAATTATTTTCATTCTCTATATAATATTAACTGGACTTAATCTTTTTGTTTTTAAATATCAATTTTTTGTAATAATTTTAATTTTATTTGTTTCATCGCTTATTTTTTTTTCACAAGGTATATTAGCAGAATATATAGCTCGGTTAGTACCAGATATTAAGAAAAGACCACCTTATATCATAGATAAAAAATATAACTTAGATAATAAGTAATCATCTTAACCTAAATTATTGTTATGAAAGATATTTATATAATTTTTGAGAAAATTTTATAAATATTTTTAAAGAACTACTTTTTAAAACTAGAAAGTTTAGTTTGTATTATTAAAAATATATTAATACTTATAATTGGAATTAAAAATGGAAAATAAATAGCTTTATTTCTAGTAAAATAATAATTAATTATTTTTAGTATATTCTGAATTGGTGTTACATGATCCCTTGAATCATCTAAGTCTTTTTGCTTGAAATTTTTCCACTTATAAATTTTTTTTTGTTTTAAATAAGAAAAAAATTGTAAAATTCTCCATGTTAAGCCTGGGTCGCAAGGCAAAGCTGTTGAAATTAATGCATCCCTTTTTAAAAGAGGAAGCAATTTTAAGAAGTTGTCTTCAAAGTTATTAAAATGCTCAAAACAGTGTGAGGATACTAGTCTAGTATAAAGACTTTTTTTATAAGAAGATTTTTTTTTGTAATCTAAGAAAATTATTTTGATTTTATTGTTTTTAACTCTATCTACTTTTTTAAGATCTAGAATAGCTTTCTTAAATTTGGGAGAATCTAAAACAGTATAAGATTTTATGTTTTCTAGTTTCATAAAATTTAGGTGAGGTGCGGCACCGCCACCTACATCTAGAATATGTTTATTAAATTTTGAATTAACCCCAATATCCATCAATTTGTGATTAAAAGTGTAAAGTATTTTTGTAATTCCTGAATAATTAACTTTTTCATAATTATTATTCTTATATACAAAATTTGGCAGCTTTGCTTTTCGAAATTTATTCATCAATAAAATTTTTTGAATTGATAACTTTGGTTAATTTTTTTTCAATAATATTTAAATATACTATACTTGTTAAATAGAATAAAATTAATTTAGATAAAGTATTAATAGCTCCACCCCAAAACCCAAAAAGAAAAATAAGTCTTTGAAGTTCAAAGGCTAAGATTATAATAATTATATATAAAAATTTAAATTTATGATCTTTCATCATCAGTACCAAGGGCATACAAAATAATAAAAACATCATTCTATAATCATGGTGTGTATCAACTAAAAAAGTAAAAATAAATATACCCCCACCTAATAGAAATATTTCACAATATTGAAAATTAGTAGAAGCTAATCTTTTTTTAAATTTAAGCTTATATAATAATAAAATAAAAAATAAATTAATAAGTATAATCATGACATTATTTACATTAATATCAAAATAATTTTTTATATTAATTGTCATAGATAAAAACCCATAGGCACTACTACCATTCTTGCCATTAGCTGAGGCTACATTTAAAATATCCTCCCATGTTAAAAAAACATAGCCTGCAAATATTATAGACAATAACAAAATTGTAATTATCGACTTTTTATTTTCTAAAAAATAAAATAAACCAAATATAGGATAATACTTTAAAAAAGATGAGATTAAATAACCAACATAGTTAAGAAACTTATACTTACTCATGAGGCTATAAAATAATAGCACAATCAAAATTATATCAACATTTCCTCTTTCAAGAAGTAATAAACTTACACCAGAGAAATAAAAATAGAAAAAAAAATATGAATTGGTTATTTTGATATAGTAAAAAAAAATATTTGAGTACAATAAAAAAATTATGAAATAAAGTGTGTACATAACTTTGTCTGATTCAATGTTAATAAAATGGCTAATACCTATCCAAACTCTTGGATAATTAATTTTCATCATGCTGCTATGATTTTTATATGAGTTATATAGTTCATCACTTGTTAAAAAAAAACTTTCAAAATAACCAGAGAGATATTGTAAATATCTTAGATCATAAAAATCCCTTGAAAAGGTATGTGCCGGGTCATTAGCAGTTCCAGAGGGGAAGGATGTAGTTGCAGGCATTAGAGTCTCAAGAGTAGTATGTGGAGTAACAGTAATTTCCCAAAATAATTCTGGGTAAAATATATAAAAAATAAATCCAACCATAACAATTAATAAGAATTGATATTTTTTATTTTTTATTAAAGACATTGCAGCAGTATATAAGATAAATAGTTAATATTTGAGTTCTTGTATTAAAATAACATATAAAAAAAATTATTTATAAAATTGATTTATAACTTTACTAAACTTTATTACATCCTTTTCAGAAATATTAGAATGTGAAGGCAAACATATCAAATTTTCCTCAAGATATTGTGCTTTAAAATTTTCACTTTGACCAGTAATTACTTCACAATTGTCATAAAAATATGATCTTACTTCAAGTCCATTTTCAAATAAATTATCAACTAATTTCTTTTTATTTTTTACTATTATTGGGAAATCCAATAAATTCTGAAAATTATAGTCATTGAACGGAAATATTATTATATTTTTTATATTTTGTAAGTGAAAAAAGTAACTTTTGATATTTCTTTTTCGAATCAGATCATTTTCAATGCTTTCTTTGTCTGACAAAAGATGGTCAATAATTTTAATACTCGTGTCAGAGATTTTTGAGTAATATGAAACTGGAATTTTTTTTTTCATCTCAAATTTCATCGAAGGGTAAATTAATTTTTGGATTAATAAAATTTTTCTGAATGAAGCTATCTTAATAATGTAATAAAAAAAATAATTATAAATATATTTTGATAGCAATATTTTTAATAATAAAAAAAGTAAAACTTGTTTAAAATATAATATTTTTGGAAAGTTATTGTATTCATTAATTTTTTTATTTGCAAATATTGCTAAATCTTTATTTGATGTAGCAAGTGCACCACCAAATAAAGCTGATACATTTTTCATGATTCCAAAACTTAAAAGAGAGACATCTCCAAAAGATCCTGCCATAATTTTTTTACCCTCTATATTTGTATAATTTCCTAAATAAATTGCATTATCTTCAATTAGTAAAATGTTATATTTTTTACAAATTTTCTGTAAATCTCTGAGAATTAGATGATCATTGAACATGTTTGTATAGAGTAGTGCAGTAGTTTTAGAATTGATTAATTGTAATACATCATCATTGTTAATTAATCCAGATTGCAAATTAATATCAACGAATCTAACTTTGAAATTTTTTAGCCTAGCAACATCAATCATTTCTTTCAAATTATATGCACAAATTATAATTTCATCTTTTTGAGGAAAGGTTTTTTTTAGATAATCAAGAACTATCATGAATGCTGACCTACACATTCCAGTAAAAATTATATTCTTTTTGTTGAGTCTTTCTCTAAAAATATTCTCAATATTAAATTGACTCTTTTTTGTATCCTTGAATATTGCTAATATTAGTTGTTTTATTGACAAATATATTTTTACTCTAGGAATTTTATTCATAGTAATTTTCCTATTCTATATGCATTTGCAATAATCATTCCTGTTGGAAACTTTAAGTTTGTTTTAGGTATTGCTGATCCATCAATTACATATAAATTTTTATGATTATTCAACTCACAATTTTCATTTAAAGCTAATGTGTTCTTATTTTTAGAAATTGGGATTGTGCCTGTAAAGTGATTATCAGAACCTACATTAGGTAAATAACTATGTTTAAGGGGATATATATAATTATATTCTCTTAGTCCTGTAAATATTTTATTAAAATATTTACTTAATTCTTTTTTTATCAATGGATGGTCATTTCTTTTAAGAGATATCTTAGTCTCTCCATTTTTTAAAACGTTCATTTGTAAGTTACTAAATTTGTTATCCAAGTATAAATTTACAAAAAACAATTTTTTTTCAATTAGATTAAATAATTTCTTTGAAAAAAAATTTTTCATGAAAAAAAAACTCTCAAATATCTTATTTTTGATTGAATTATTTGATGCTCTAAAATTAGCAATAGCTGAAGAATTAGAGTTTGATAAATTTATCTTTGCTGCAAGTGAAGATGGATTAAAATTTTGACTTATATTTAGGTTTTTTTTTGTTAGAAAAACACCAAATAACATTGGATTGTGCTGTATGGTTACTTTGTTTCTGTGCCTTGTCATTTGACAAACAAGTCTAGTGGTTGCAATTGTGCCTGCCGCTAAAATTATTTTTTTTGTGGTAAGTATGTATTTTTTTCCATTAATATCTTCACAAAAAACTTCATAAGTAGATTTTTTTTTTTTAATTTTTTCTACAAAATAATTGAGTTCTGTAATTTTTTTATTATTATTAATATATTTTGGAATGAATAGTGTTTTTTTAATACTATCAACTGCAATACAATTTAAATAAAAATTTATACTTCTCTTAATGTCCCTAGTTTTGTTAATTATTTCTTGAAAGTAATTATCTATTTTTCTATCTTTAAAATATATATTTTTAGAATCAATATTGTATTTACCACTAAAATTATATTTTCTATATATATGATCAAAACCTTCAATCAGTTTTTTTTTATTCCTATTATTTAAAAAATTAATTTTATTTTTAGGTGGAAATTCACAAGAACACCCCCAGTAATTTGAGACTCCACCAGTATTTAAATAACCAAAAAAAGATACATTTTTTTGAATATCTATTTTATTTTTTATAAAATATTGAATTAAAGGGTAAATATTTTCACTTGGATTAAATCTTGGTGGTAAGTTTTTTTTATTAATATCTATTTTTTTGATTTTATTAATTAATTCTTTTTTTATATTATGCTTTTGGTTAAATGAAATGATTGCAACTTTTCTTTTATTAATTTTTAATCCATCAATAAATGATAAAGCTGAGATTCCGTTTCCAACTATTAAAATATCATACATATTAATATTGTTAAAAAAACCTATAATATAAAATTTTATATAAGGCTATAAATCCATCCTTTATTGAAATTTTTTTTCCTTCCTCGTAAGTTCTTCCATTGTATCCAATTCCAACTTCATAAAATTTTACTTTTTTTTTTGCTAATTTCATTGTTATTTCAACCTCGATAGCAAAAGAGTTTTCTTTTAAATTTATACTTTTGAGCAATTCAGACTTAACAAGTTTGTAACCAGTCTCAATATCTGAAAAGTTAATGTTTGTTAATATACTAACAAACAAACTTAAAACAAAATTTGCTAATCTATTTTTAAAATATAGTATTCTTTTTGCCTCTGAACCCTTAAATCTAGTTCCGTAAACCACATCTGCATTCATTTTCATTGCTGGATAAAACATTTTTCCATAATCTGAAGGATTATATTCTAAATCTGCGTCTTGTATTAATATATAATCTCCACTTACTAGCCCTAGAGCATTAATTATTGCAGACCCTTTACCTTTATTTTTTTTGTTGAATGATATTTTGTCATATAATTCTTTGTTTTGCTCTAATATATCTACAGTACCATCATCAGATGAATCATCGCTTACAACGATTTCTAAATCAAATTCTTTTTTTTGCTTATTAACTCTTTTTAAAATCTCTAAAATATAATCTTTTTCATTATAAACAGGTATGATTATGCTAATTTTCATATTTAAATTAAATTTATAGATTGATTTTTTTACTTTACAATATTCCATTCACTTTATATACATCTACCGCCTGGTAATTATTGCGAAGGGGCAATACCCGATCCCATTCCGAACTCGGAAGTCAAGCCCTTCAGCGCCAATGGTACTTT
>MDSY01002245.1_pt1 | contig 59010 bp, 74 predicted proteins | sample 811131 | NCBI WGS metagenome assembly MDSY01 (sample SAMN05326643, study PRJNA326480) | marine metagenome | isolation source: seawater | place: Atlantic Ocean: South West | collected 2010 | reverse complement strand
GTATCCACCCCACCAAACCCATATTGTTAAATAGATATACTGAATTTAGCTTTGCTCAAAAATATTTATAATGAGTAAAGAACAAGAAATGTTTGCTTTGATTGAGGAGTTTGAAAGTAGTGCTCTCAGTGGGAGGGAATTTTGTAACATCAAAGGATTGGTACCCTCCACCTTTTATTATTGGAAGAAAAAGAAATACGGCCAAGACAGTAGTACAGGATTTGTAACAATAAACCCAGTAAGCTCTTGTGTTGCTATGGAGGTCGAACTTATTTTCCCCAATGGAGTTCAGCTTAGAATGAATGGTTCAGATCCGGAACTTATAGCTAAACTGGTGCAGTTACGGCATGTTTAGCCTTAACGCTTCTAACACCTATCATTTCTATCGCAAGGCTTGTGATATGAGAAAATCATTTAATGGTCTTAGTGGATTGGTGAAAAATGAGCTTAACCGGGAGCCTACTAGCGGCGATGTGTTCGTTTTTCTTAACCGGAATCGTACTCATCTTAAGCTGCTTCACTGGGAACGTGGCGGCTTTGTTTTATATTATAAACGCCTGGAGCGCGGAAGCTTCACTCCGCCTGTAATTAAAGAAGATCAGACCAGTTTTACCTGGCCGCAATTGGTACTGATGATAGAGGGTATTACGGTTGAAAAAAGTGTTCAGAAACTGCGTTATTCTCACTAGAAAATAATGGTATTTTATCAGTAAAAACAGGGGTTCACGCTAGGTTTAATAGCCCGGTTATTGTATATTTATCCTATTCAAAATCCCCTGGAAAACCTTACCAAAGAACAACTTTTAGCGCGCCTTGAAAAGGAGACTAAAAGAAGGGAAAAGGCGGAAAAAATTGTTTCCATAAAGGATCAAAAGATCTCCGACCTGGAATTCCAGCTTGCCCAGTACAAGCGAATCGTACACGGGCAGAAAAGAGAGCGCTTTGAAGGCAATAAGGATCAGATTAGCCTTCCCTTCGAGATGGAGCCGGAAACAGCCCAAAAGCAGGAAGAACAAGTAAAGGAGAAGCTTAAGTTTGAGCGTCGAAAGAGAGCCTCTGCTCATAAGGGCCGCATGGCACTTCCAGCGCACCTGGAGGTGAGGGAAATCGAGATCTATCCAGAGGAAGATTACAGTGATATGGTGTGCATTGGCAAGGAAGAGACCGATGAGTTGGAATATGAGCCTGCCAAACTTTATATCAAGCGTTACATCCGGTACAAATATGCTCCCAAGAATAAAGAAGGGGTCATTATCGGAGAACTTCCTGCCAGGGTTATTGAAAAAGGCATCCCGGGAGCAGGACTCCTAGCCTGGATACTGATCTGCAAATATGTAGATCATCTCCCGCTTTACCGGCAACTTCAGCGCTTCAAAAGAGAAAACATCCCCATTGCAGCCTCTACTTTGGAAGGCTGGGTCAGGCAAAGCCTGGAACTGCTCGACATACTCTATCAACATCTGCTGGAAGACATCCGGTCAAAGGGATACCTGCAGGCCGATGAGACTCCTATCAAAGTGATGGATAAAAATAAAAAGGGCACCACCCATCAGGGCTACTATTGGGTGTACCATTGCCCTATAGATAAAACCGTACTCTTTGATTACCAACCCGGGCGAAGTGCCCAGGCTGCCGAGCATGTATTATCTGGATTTAAAGGCTACTTGCAAAGTGACGCGTACAGCGTGTATGATAAAATCGGAGCACGAGAAGGGATTACCCATCTGAACTGTTGGGCGCACGCAAGAAGAGAATTTACGAAATCGCTGGATAATGATAAGCAGCGGGCTGAAATAGCCCTGACTTATATCCAGAAGCTCTATAAAGTCGAAGCCAGGGCCAGGGAAGAAAATATGGATCCCCAGCAGCGAAAAAGGCTTCGTCTGGATGAATCCTTAAAGATCCTCGAGGAGTTTGGTAAATGGATGGTGGATGAATTACAGCAGCATAATATTTTACCGAAAAGTCCAATAGGAAAAGCCATACATTATACGATGAGCAGGTGGGACAAGCTCCACGCATATCTATATGATGGAATCCTGGAGATTGATACGAATCTTACTGAGAATGCCCTTAGACCCCTTACAATCGGAAGAAAAAATTACTTGTTTGCCGGGTCTCATAAGGCAGCACAGCGATCGGCTTGTATTTATTCCTTTATGGCTATCTGTAAAAAGCACGACGTGAATCCGGAGGAGTGGTTAAAGCATACCCTGGAGAACATTATGACTATCAATCATAAAAACCTCCGTGATCTGTATCCCCAGAATTACAAAAAGCTAAAGAATATCTGATAGGCCGCAGAGTTCTCCGATAAGTATATTCAGCTAAATATACCATATGTACTTGGTGGGGTGCATACGGCTGGTCGATAAGCAAAGGCATTCCTGGTTGATTTAGTAGAACTGTGAGAAGTGCAGTAGCTTGTTGTCCAGCAGATGCATCTTGAAAAGGAATTTCATCACCGAGCTCATTATTTGTAGTATAAAAGAATTCAGGATTAAATTCCAATTCTATTGCCGATAATTGCAACCAATCATCGGTTGAAATTTTGGATTGAATTTTTAGTTTGTGGTCTACGGTAAAACCTACTGAATCTAAGATTGGCGTTGCAGGTAAATCTTCTGGATTATCTTCCTTTAGCTTAAATTCGGCTAATAGTCTCAATTCTTCGGAAACGGATATAAATTCAGAAATTGGGTCTGCTTTACTGCGAACATTTTCTAATATTGCATCTATTCGTTCTTCTCTTATTCGCGTTCCTTCGAGTATTGACCGCAGTTTTTCCTTAAAATTTGCAAGATTGATATTTTTGGTAACTACTGCTTTGATTAGGTTGTTAGACAAATCCGTAAAATTAGTGGCTTGGTCGTTTAAAACACGAACTTTTTTAATATGCAGGTCTTTCCATTCTTCTTTGTAGGCGTTATAATCGTTCTCAGGATTTCCAAGCTCTTTAATCACAGATTTTCTCTCAGCAACTAAACTATTAATCTCAGCCAGTCGGTCTTCTAGCTTTTTTATATTTGATAATTGCTCTTGACTGGATTGAGACTTGCCTTTGGCTGCCTCATATTCAGAATTAAATAAGGTTTCCTTTTTTTCCCATTCTTCGACAATTTCATTGTATGACTTCAGTCCGTTTACGCTAAAAACATCCTTCAATTTTTGAACAGCATCGTTGATATTCTTGAATTTTGAATTTATTTCGGTATCGAGCTTAATAATCAAATCCTTGTTTTCAACATTATCAAGAAAGGGTTTAATAGGTTCTGGGTATAACTTCAGTAATTCTATAAGTTCGTCTGTTTTGGAATCAAAAAGGGTAAGTTCAGAATCAGTATTTTCTATTATTGTCTTTTCTAACTCAAATTTTGATTTTTTATCAATCGTTTTTTGGTCGGCTTCTGAAATACCTTTCAACGATTCGCGAATAACCTTAACCTGTCCAGTAATAGAACTTCCTTCAATATTAAAATTGGCTATCTCATTCTGTACTTTTTTCTTGCGTACCAGTTGATTATAGGCATTTTTTAGCTTTAAGTTGGTTTCATCTAAATTGTATGAGATACGCTCTAAACCACTTTTTATAGGTTGCTCAATAAATCGCTTAAGTTCTTCTGTCTTAACGCCAACATCGCTTAGTTGTTTCTGACTATATGATTGGATGGGTAATACTTTGCGAATATCCTCTTCACTAACTTTTTGAAATTCGGTGTCCCCAATTTTCAACAGTATTTCCCTGCTTGCAGAATTTCTTTTCACAATATGCCTTACATCATTCTTGACCATTGTAATACGCACTTCACCTTCTACAGCAGTCAAAGTTTTTCTTATAAGAGTATCTCTGCGATTCTGAATAATATCTAACTCTTCGTAGTTACCGATTTTTACGGTTTGGTCGCACAAACCCCATCTGATGTATTCTAATATAGTTGACTTGCCTGTTCCTCTTCCACCAATCAATGCATTGTATTGTTGATTGAATTTGATATTAAAACTTCCCAAAAATTTTGAATTTGTAACATCTATCCCTTCAATAAATATTTGTGGCATTTCAGGTTCGACTTGGGATATTCTAGATTCCTTGGCTAAGCACGCTTGTCTAATTGCCTCTGCGGTAGGTTCTGCCCATTTTACCCAAGTAGAATATTTTCCAAATTCTCGTCCATCTTCATATCTGTTGTCAGATGTGGACACGAGACCTATACTCTTATTGCCGTAATTAACGTCACCACCATTAACTTTATTTTGATATCCTGATTCTTGAGATATTTCCTTATCAACATAACCACCAACACAGGGCATCTTTATATAATGCTCTTGGAAGCCCTGACGAATGATTGAATGCTGACCACCTTTTCCAACGTTGGGAAGTACTATATACCTACCTTTACAATAGTTTACTTCTTCCAAAATTTTATGAAGCTGTGAAAGGTTGTTAATCACCTCTTGGGAAATTCTTTGAGTTTGAACTGTCTGCCTATCGTATTTGTCCGTAGCTTGAATACCGATAAAATTTAGAACAGAATTAAGATGTACGTCTTCGAAATCAGCATCAAAAATTATTATCACTTGACTGGCCGGGTTGGAAAGGCTAAGTTCAATACCAGGAAATACGGTCACCATTTTTTCTGGTTCACCAATTAGTTCGTGAATTGCGTTCTGCTCTTTAGCGACTTTCCTTAAATGTTGAACAAACACCACATCGTGATGGTCTGTCATCGCAATAGCGTTAATTCCGGCGTTACTAATTTTATCTAAGTATTCCTTGCAAAATTGTTCACGATTCTCGTCGATTTGTTGCTTTTCAATTTGTGTTAGGTCTGCTATTTGCTCAGTGTTTACACCAAAACGAGCACCTGTCCAAGCAATATCCCTTGGGCTATGTACTTGAAAATCACATCTATAAAATTTTGCGCCTTTATCCATAAAAACTGTTGATTTTTTAAATTGCTAAAGTTAATTAACATTTTGAAGATTTTAACATTTCAGCGTGGTTTAGTTTTTAACAAACATTTTCCTGCATTTAAATAGTGATACTACCAAAGTCCAAATCCTTTAAAATCTTCCTTCCTGTAAGATTTACTATTTGAGAAAGTTGGCTTTTTAAAATACCCTAATTCGTCTTGCACTTCCTTCGCGTGTTTAATAAATTCTTCACTCATTTCAGGAATATAATGAGAGCAGATATCATAAACATCTTGTCCATCGCCATTGCTTCCAAAACCAATACCAATAACCATTTCTATAGTTGGGTTTTCCATTCTGGCTACCATACATCTTAATTCTAACTCATTTTCTTTACCTTCCCAGTTCTTAGGTGTTAAAGGCATAAAAACATAACAATGTTTAGCACCCTTTAAAGGCCTTAGCATTCTAGCACTTAATTTCCTTTGAATAGCATTATCCAGTATTCCACCTAGCTCTATTCGATTTATTCGAGATTCTAGATTAATAACTCTAATAGCTTCCTCGTATTCATTCCTAAATTTATCTGACGTTTCTTCGGAAATATGATAGTCGTGCAATTGAGCAATCATATAATCCCAAATTTTACTTTGAGGTAAAAGTGCTTGCCACTCTACGTATTCTTTAGATGCTACATAAGATTCCCATAAGCCACCATCTGATACTATCGCATCAGTTTTTTCATCAACATCAAGACCAGTTTGGATGTAGAAAGCAAGAAAATCAGACTCTTTAGGCATTGAGAAATATTTTCCTTGCAGAAATTGCACTTTGTCAGTAAGATATCTTGTAAAATCTGTAATGGTGTCCAATTCACTCAATAGGATAGAGGTAGATTCTTCATCAAAAACGTGAACAAAGCCTTGACCAAATTCCCCATACGGTAAGGGGAATGTGTTATCACTACCAAACGCTATCGCAATCCTAAAAATTATTCTCTCGTTTTTCGGTGGCAGGGAAATCTTGTTTGTTCTATTTTTTGCATAAACTTCGTTAGCAGTTTTAAGAAAGCGTTCAGCACCATAAATTTGTTTTGCTGAATCTTCAACAGCTTTTTTTACCCATCGCTCATATTGCACTTTTTTATCCGTATGACTAGATACCCTAATATCCTTTACCGAAATTATTAAAATATAATTGCCACAGATAACCAAAACATCACACAATTCTTTATTCTTTTTACCAATAGGGTTAGGGAAATTCCAAAAAGGAAGAAACGATTTTTGGCATAAGTCGGCAACATATTGTTCAGATGGTGTCATTAAAAAAATCTGGATTTCAAATTTATTCTAACAAAGAAAGAATAAAATATGATTTACGAATTTAAAAATGCTAGGTACTTTATCATATGGGGCAAAACCAATGTCCACAACTTAATATTATTATCTTTACAGTCAGATTTTATTTGAATTAATGACCGAAACAAACCGTATAGAATACAAAAGAGAACTTACCGATGGACTCGAAAAAGAGGTCATTGCTTTTCTGAACTACCGCGAAGGCGGCATTATCTATATCGGTATTAATAAGGAAGGAAACACGTATGGTTTGGCTGATGCGGATGGCGACCAATTAAAAATTAAAGACAGGTTAAAGAACAATATCCGTCCTTCAGCTTTGGGTCTCTTTGATATTGTAAGCGAAGAACAAGATGGCAAGAATATCCTGAAAATCATTTTGGCAAGCGGTCCAGAAAAACCGTATCATCTCAAAAAATACGGGATGAGCGAAAAGGGTTGTTTCATTCGTTTAGGTTCAGCTGCTGAACCGATGCCGCAAAAAATGATAGACGAGCTGTTTGCTAAACGTACCCGAAATTCCATCAGTAAAATTAAAGCTGGTCGGCAGGATTTAAGCTTTAGCCAGTTGAAAATTTATTACGAGGAATCGGGATATTCCCTTGGTAAAGCATTCGCAAAGAATCTGGAGCTACTTACCGAAGATGGCGCATTCAATTATGCCGGCTATCTTTTGGCAGATAAGAACAACACTTCTATAAAGGTGGCCAAGTATTCCGGCACAACCCGGACAGACCTTATAGAAAGTAACGAATACGGACACGAATGTTTGGTCAAAGCCACCAAGCAAGTGATAGATAAAATTGCTGTCGAGAACCGAACCAACACAAAAATAACAGCTAAAGAAAGACAGCAAGCCAACCTATGGAATCCTATCGCATTGCGCGAGGCCATCATCAATGCTTTTGTGCATAATGACTATACCAATGAGATTACCCCAAAGTTCGAAATCTTTGCGGATAGAATTGAAATCACATCGGCAGGTGGTTTACCTGAAGGATTGAGCGAGCAAGAATTTTTTGAAGGCTTTTCAGTTCCACGTAACAAGGAACTGATGCGGATTTTCAAAGATTTAGAACTGGTAGAGCAATTAGGCTCTGGCATCCCTCGTATTTTGGATTATTATGGTAAAGAGAGTTTTGTTTTTTCAGATAACTTCCTTAGAATGACATTTATCGCTAAAGAAACCACTATCAAAGAAGGTGGTCAAATAGGTGGTGTAATGGGTGGTCTAAAAGGTGGTCAAATAGGTGGTCAAAAAGATACTGAAATTGACGATATCAAAGAATTGACACATAGACAAAAGGAGGTTTTAAAGTTAATTGTTGCAGATAACCGAATAAGCCGTTCAGGAATTGCAGAAGTTTTACACATAAACCAATCTGCAATCCAAAAGCATCTAAACAATTTGAAGGATGCTGGCTTTATAGAGCGTGTGGGTGGAACACGAGGTTACTGGGAAACAAATCTCGATAAGAACTGATAAAGCTTAAAATAAAAGTTCTTTTTAAAAAGGCGATTTATCCTTTGAGCCTCTCGCATCCGCCAACCATTTGCCATTTTGCTTAACCAGTTTAAAAAGGCCTGGTGTCTTATCATAGGCTGTTGTATATTTTACCCAAGCCACGTCACCCATAATCGTATCCTGTAAAACAGTAAAGTTTGAATCATCCTTTACCGTAGCATTAAACATATTTATAGTATTCATATAGTTAGAATATGCCTGTGGTGTTGAGTTGGCTTTTAAAGCTTCCTCATTCTTTTCATAAAAGCTTTCAATAACAATCTGAGCTGTGGCACTTGGTCCCGAAATTTTAGTTTCAGAATCAGCACAAGAAAGGAACAGTACTATGAGCGATAAAACAACAATTTTTTTCATAACAGTATTAATTTGGGTTATTAATATATCTATGTGATAGTTTCATTTCTATATTTCGTTCGCCATCCTTTTCATTCAATTCTAAAATCGCCCTGCGGTCATCGGATAATGAGAACTTGGACATCACATATACAAAGCGAGCCATTTCATTTTCCTTAATCTTGGACGGCAGATTATGTTTATAAATCGGTTCTTGATACAAGCGTTGTAACGATTTTCTTTTCCCCTTTTGTCTTGTTTCAATCGAAAGGTTTAAGAAATTCAAATCGTAATCCAAAGTAGAATTATTCTCAATCTGGATAACGAAGTAGAGTTCTTCCTTATCAAAAACAACATTTTCAACAGTCAAGACAATGCCTTGCGTTCGCTTCTTAATCCGACCGATACGCTGGTTTCTATTGAGAAGATACGAGCAGAATTTTTGGTAATAATAGGTTCTATTATCTACACGTTCTTCAGAAGATTCAGCAAGAATCGAATCGACCTTAATTGGTTTCTCATTTCCGATACTATTGGATAGCGGAATGAAATAATTGAGCTTAGATAGCTGTTTTTTATACCTTACAATATACGAAAAAATTGAACCATTTCTATTGACTACCAACAGATTACTTTCTTTACCAGGCTTTGCTTGAAGAAGTCCAAAATACTGCTCTTTTTCACGATTGTAGGTAAAAACAAAATTATCTGAGCCGGTTATACCTTGCCGAATAGGTTCAGGGAAGAATAATGCAACGTTTTTGGTGTCGTTGGCATATATGGTATCGAGAACTGTAGTTGTTTGCGCTGTAGCCTGTGCCGAGCAAAGTCGAGGTGCGAAAGCGAAACTTAAAACAAGAGTGGAAATTATGATATACTTTTTCATAAGAGTGTGTTTTTAAATGCCCATTATGGGCTCATAATTTAGGTTTTAGAATTAATTTATAATTATTCAATACCGTAACTTTTACGTTTCGGTTGTTACGTCTGAGTACTTTGGATATACCACCAACTTGTGGTACGGTGGGAATGTTGATATCGCCAATAATATCGTCCAAGACTTCGGTGGTGGCTTCTGCTCGAAAATTGTTCTGTACATAAATACCTTCACTACCATCTGACAAATCAAAAGCTTTGAGTTTTGTAGGATGATGCTTAATGTTTTCAATTTCAATGAGTGCACGATTCGGCTGAAAGCTTATAAAACCGAAAATGGGTGTGTTCTTAGGCATCAACTTACCGTTTATTGTTGCAGCTTTGGTTAGGCGCATCCGTAATCTGGTATTTGCCTTAACAACTTGGTCGCCATCGACAACTACATATATGGTCTCATCAGTATTTCCGAGGATTGAAAACTCATTAGGTTTTGGCGCAGCAGCAAAAAACAATTGATGTTCCAAACCCAATTCTTTGGCTTCGATTTTTTGTTCTCGTTTAATTTCTGATGAATCGATTTGCTTTGTGCTTTTTTGAACAACTTTTCTTTGTCCCAAATTTTGATAGCGTTTTTCAGAATATCGAATTTTGCCAGCATCGTAAATACTATCCACAATGCGTTCTTTTTCACGTTCGGGCAAATCTGGGTCATAAAAGCCCAATGAGTCTATAAGCTTTTCATCATAGATGCTGGGTGCGTTATTTTCACGCACTTCCTTTAAATCATTGATGGCATCCAATTTAGAATCGTACTCTTTTTGGTTTTCTTCCAAATCAGGAATTAATGTTTGTTGCAGGCTCTCGTTCTCGCTATCATCATCGCCCATTACCATTACAGAATAGGAAATAAGGAATATGAAAATCACGGCCAATACTGCTGCAAATACTATTTTATTCTTTTCTACTTTCATAATCGTGTTTTTTTAAATGCCGATTAACCACCCAGCGGCAGTCGGGTCGGCTCAACTTTCATTATTCAGTTTTTTTAAAGTGTTCTCGAAGTAATTTGTAATTAAAAGTCCGTGCGGATTGTTGGGAAAGTTTCGGTCAACCATAATTAGGTTTCCGGTGGAAACTAATTCGTAGGTGTCAATTATAGAACCTCTGTTAATTTCAAAAATGGTGGTAGTTGTAAAACTGTATGAGCCATTATTTTTATTTATTCTTGAATCGATACTCAATACTTTTTGAACCAATGAATACTGAAGCAATCGGTTATAAACGCCATCAGCTTTTTTCTGACGGTAAAGATTGTCCACAGAACTATTGCCTAACCAAAGTGCTTTTTCCAAATTCCTTTCATAATTACTGGCATCGATGTTATAGAAGTAATTATGGAACAGATCCAAATGTGCTAATGCTTCGACCCTAAAATTTTCCTTTTGAGTCACGAGTTTCAGGGGAATTATACTGCCATCTGTATTGATTGCAAAAGCACTATTGAGCGCTTTTTGATTGGTGTTGAATACCATCCAAACTGAAAAGGTACTGGACAGTAAGGCACAGACGACAACAGCCAAAACGATAAACCGATTCAATTTTAGGACGTTATAAATATTCTTGTATGGTGTTTTCATATTCTTATTTTTAATCTGCCTTAGGCAGTAAACAATCTGAGCGTAAAGGACGTTGCTCGTTTGTACAATTTGAATTTCAGGAAAACAATAAATGCAACAGAACCTAATTGAATCACAGGCGCAAAAAAGCCTTGACCTGTATCGGTACCAAATAAGTTGACCCAGAAATTGGTGTTGATTTCCGTATAAATAGCGTTAACAAATACATTGACTAAAAAGAATGCCGGCACTAACATATATACAGCAGCATACAACTTGAAGAATGTATAAGCAAGTGAACGGAATTTTTCAAATACTGCAAGGCTAATGACCAAAGGGAAGAACGCTTGCATTATCCCCAAAAGGAAAAAACGCTCTGCCAAAAACAACGGATAAATGAATAGGTCAAGAATCCAAAGTATAGTGCTTAGAATAAATGCCAATATCTTAAACCCATACAATGGTGTTACTAAAGCTTCGTATAAAAGGGTCATTGCTGAGCTCGCAGCATCAAAAAGACTTACGTCTTCCTCTAAAGGAATATCCTGCATCTGTAAAGGCAACAAGGCAGGTGCCGTTCCTCGATATTGTCCTTCAATGGCCACTAATATCCCATCAAAGAACCCTAACACCTGCGTTGAGAAAATTACTAATATGACAATGGCAAAATTCTTCATCAAGTCCCCTGGACTCAATCCCCAAGTATAACCATCTTTATCCGCAACACCTTCATTGTACTTTTTCAGGATGTTAACCAGAAAAAATAGGACAGCGAGCGTTTTCATTCCGGCAATAGTGTATTGCGAGAAGTTGCTGCTCTGTATGGTCTGGAACACCGCATCGATGTATTCCAACCCAATCCCTAAAAGTATGGTTGCGGTCATTTTTAGTAATCTGTTTCTCGGTTATTTACTTTATCCTGCATTTTTCTGAAAGAAATAATATCTCGATAGCGTTTTGTTTTAGTGGTAATGGTAGAAACCATTTGTTTCGATTCTTGCTCTTTAACTTTGAGTATTTCGGCACGTTCGGCATCGCTCATTTTTAGGTAATCGCTGGATAAAACTTCATCAATAAAATCTACCGTTTCTAATGAGTTTTGGACTATTGCATCGAATGATTCCATAACTCTTGAAACTTCATCGGGTTTGATGTAAGGAGAGTTTAAAATGTCCTGTAAATCATTTTGCATTACATTGATAAGGCGCTGATTATTGTCTGCAATTTCTTGGACAGCGTTGAGTTGTTGAACTACGCTTGATACTTGCTCGATGGCTTCTTTAGCATCCTTTAGGAATTTTACAGACTTAATCATTTGAGCGGTCTGTTTACCTGATTCCAATAGTTGTTTTACCAAACTGATAAAATTGGTATTGTCATAAGTGGGCATTCCCTGTGCATTGGCATTGCCAGACATAAATAAGGTAAGGGCTACGGTCATTACTAAAATTTTGATTTTTGTTTTACTCATTGTAAAAAATTTGTTTTGGTATTCGTGAATCTTCGATTTCATAATATTATGTTTTAGATGTGAATTGAATTATTGCTTTTTGCATATCTTTATGCTCATTGTAGAGCTTCATTATTTCTTCGTTTTCCTGTCCATCGGTCAGGTAAGCTGCATATACTTCCTTCGGAACTTCGAGCCGGAAAATGTTGCTTTCCCTACCAATTTTGATGAACATTTCGGTGTATTTGCGTGGACCAGAAAGGTTGTTTTTGATGGATTTTAATTGGTTCAGGTCGTGGCTGGATAGGTTGAGCCTTTTAACAAGTTCATCATAGCCTTTTTCATTGTTAAGGCTGTAAATGACCTGTGTGTTTTCGAGAATACTTGCTGAAGTCGAATTGTTGGGCAATTGATTTATTGACTGTAGAATAATACCAATCGCACCGTTTTGTTTACGAATAGCTTGATAGTAGAATTCTACACTTTCCAATACGTTGTCAAACTTCAGTTGTTTGGCAAACTCATCAAATAGGATAATTCCTTTTTCAGCTCTGTTCTTCCAAATGGTTCTTTGGATAGCAGATTTGATGAGCTTGAGCATCACGGACAAGATTTCCTTATTATCCTTTACCTCGTCCAGCTCAAAGACAATTAATCGTTTGTCCTCAATTTTATAGGTCTGGTCTTCGCTCACTTCAAATAGGAAACTATATAGACCATCGCCGACGTATTCGGACATTACGTGCAAAAAGCTGGTAACATTGAAGTAGTCGGGATGGATTTTAAGGGTGTCCAGAAGATCTTCCTGATACCTTTCTATAAAGCTGTAAAAACCATCTAAAGAGTGATTTTCAGAAGTGCTATCGTAATAGTGGCGCAGTATCTTTTTGACCGATACCGATTGGGCTTTTGTAACCTTTAAGTCCGAAGCAAATAGTTCAAATAGAAAAACCGATAAGTCTTCCAATCGTTCCGGTGTGAGGTCGTTTGTGTCACTGATGTAAAATGGATTGATACCAAGGTTCTTTCCACTTTCATAGCGAAGCACCGTATATTTTTCAGGATAGAGCTTTGCGAATTTAGTATATGAACCGCCTAAGTCTATAATGACCAGACGAACACCACTTTCAAAATACTGGCGCAAAATGTTATTGGCTAAGAACGATTTGCCTTCGCCAGTTGGCGCAAAAATGGCAAAGTTTCGTGCCTTGATACGTTTCTTCTTTTCATCCCAAACATCTTTTAGGACAGGAATGTTATGTTCACGGTCGTTAAAGATGATTCCGGTGTTATCGCTTTTGTAGTTGGTATTATTGATAAACAGGCAGAGCGCGTGTTTTAAATCGGTTACGTATAAATCATTATTCGAGAAATTGGATGAGAAGCAACAGTAACTATTTAGGATGTAATTCTTACGTTCTTCGCCTCGTGGGTAATATGGGATGATATCCAATTCCTTAAATTCAGTCTTGATTTTTGAGGTTATCTTATCGAGCTCTTTGGCTTCTTTTGCCCAATAGACAATATTGAGATGACCACGAATAATTCTGGCATTATCATCGGCATTGATTTGGTCAAGGATGTGCTGGATTTTACCAAGCACCACTTTGTTCTGTGAACCGAAGTTGGAACTTTTGTTCAGTTCCTCAATTTTCTTATCGAGCATCTTGCGCCACTTTTGTTTGTCATCCAAATACAAAATCTGATTGACAATGTGGTTTTCATTAAGCGTAAGCCCTAAGCCATCAATAAACCCTTGATGAAACACAAAATCGTCAGAAGTGAATTTCTCATTGGTTTTGCTACTCTGTACACTTTCGCCAAAGCACAGTTCGCTGTTGATGGCAAGGGCATCAAAATGGTTTTCGCCAATATTGACGCTTTTCTTATCAAGTAAAATATCGGTATCATAACCTTCATTGAAGCCATTGAAATAGGCACTTGTTAGTTGCTGTATCTCTTCCGCTTTAAGCGAAACAAACTTCATCTTTCGGCTATTGTTAATGAAAGAAACCGAATCACTAACCGAATTTGCGAAACTTTTAATGTTGTCATCCAGTTCCTGTACAATTCCCTTTGAAACTTTTCTGAAGGGATTGACGTATTTCGGATTGTTGAGTGCCTTATTTTTGGTCAGGATGAAGAACAAATAACAGCTGTGCTCGATATGTCCACGACCTTTAAAATGCTTGTGAGTAGCCTTTTCCAAAAAGGTAGAATTTGGTAGTTGTTCTGAAGTATATGATTTCTTGAGGTAGATATCCTGCTTGTGAACCACAGTACCAACTGGCAGCGACTTCAAAGCCTGAAACCAAGCACCGTGCATATCCTCAAAATCCTTTTCAGAAAGCGAATAGATTTCCGGTAGATTACCTTTATAGCACAAGACTACGTTGCCATTATTGGCAAATACGATATTTTCCTGAATATCTACAATGGGTTGATATGCCGAAAGATTAATTTTGTTCATAATCGAAGCCCGAGTTTCTTTTGTTACTAATGATTCGCGGAAATGCCTTTGCCATTTGGAAAAGCTGCGGATTGTGGGCTATTCTTGTCAGCGCCACATATAGGGAAGCATTGAACACCAACACACCTATTATTATCCCAAAGCTGAAAGAGAAGATGATGATGAGCAACGAAGCCAAAACGGAAACCATCATTAAGGCAAACAGGGAAATGGGCAGCCCAAAAATGACCGCCCTTTTCCTGATGTTTTTATAGACCTCGAACCGTTTCATTTATACAACGATTCCTATTAGGTAAGTAAAGATGCCTACTACTGCACCTGCAATCAATACAAATACTAAAACTCGGGTAATCCCCTTTTTTAAATCTGCATTTTCCCCAAAAAAATGTCCTGCGTTGAACAGGAAACCTACAAGGAAGATTACACCGAGTAGTATTGGAAAAATAGTTCGGATAGTGTCGCCAACATCATTAACTGAATCTTCAATGCCACCAATTTGAGCAAAAAGCGAAGTGGATAAGAGCGAAAGAATGGATGCTAAATAGTGTGATTTTTTCATAACGGAAAAGTTTAAATTTTTAGTTCATTTTCGTTCATGGAAAATTACATATATTTGAACATAAATAACTGAAAATCAAATATTTGTGAATAAAATATTATTTTATATTGTTTGATTTCCGTTGTTATTATTTGGTATCAAATTCTATGGAATTTTGAAGTGAAGTTGTTGATAACCCGAAATTTAAAAATGAAAAAAGTGCTTAAAAACGTCAGTTTTGTGATTTTGGTTCTGAAAGTGTGTATCATTTTGGGGCAAGAAACGAGTGCTCAAAAACGAATAATAATTGACGTTGGACACGGTGGAAAAGATGCTGGTGCAATTGGCATAAACGGCATCCAAGAAAAGGATGTGGTTTTGTCTATTGCAAATGCCATTTTGAAGTTGAATAATGACTTGGAAAAGCCTTTGGATATTTATCTAACAAGGTACAAAGACACTTTAATTTCATTATCGGACAGAACCAAGCTGGCCAAAGCATTAAAGGCGGATTTATTTGTGTCCTTGCATTGTAATCATTCTGATAATCCTGATGCGAGAGGTATTGAAGTTTATGTGGCTAAGGCTATGTCTAAATACTCAGATAATGCTACTTGGCTTGCTTTTCAACTACGAGATGACCTAAATAAGAATTTAGGTTTTGAGAGTAGAGGTGTGAAGTTTGCCAACTTTCAGGTGCTGCGGGAAACTGTTGAGTATTGCGCCTCAATACTATTGGAATTAGGTTTTATGAGCAATGAGGATGAAGCTCGACATTTAAAAGTGGATGATAATGTATTTGCAATAGGACTATCCATTTTGGGAAGGTTACAAATCAAAGAATGACGCTATGAAGGATATATTTTTGGAATTAACAAAAAGTTTGAAAGAAATTTTAATTCAATGTTTCTTGGAAATTAAATCTATTATTTCCGATTTAAGAAAACCAAAATCTTAAAAAAAATAGACCAAATTTTTGCGCAGTTAAATGATTGCGCATATATTAGCAGTTAAATAACTGCGTAATGAAATTAAGAAGAGATGTTTTCCAAGCTATTTCCGACCCTACTCGAAGAGCTATTATTACAATGGTCGCAATGCAGGCGATGACACCAACGGCAATAGCTGAAAATTTTGACTCATCTCGGCAAACAATTTCAAAGCATATCCAAATCCTCACAGAGTGTCAAATTCTGAAACAAGAACAAACAGGAAGAGAAATATACTATCATCTAAATCCAAACGGAATGAAAGATATAGCTGATTTTATCGAGCCATTTAGACAACTATGGGATGACAGATTCAACAAACTGGAATTTCTAATAAAAAAAAATCGACCTAAATAATATGGTACAAAAAACTAAGGTGTTTGCAGAGGATGGCAAACAAGAAATAAAGATTACAAGATATTTTGATTTATCAGTTGAATCGCTTTATAATGCTTTTGAAGATAAGGAGTTATTTGAGCAATGGATGGGGTAGTGACCTTATTGAGTTTGAATTCAAACAGTATGGAAAGTACCACTTTGAAAAACGTAATTCAAAAGGAGATGTAATCTTTAGTGGAAAAGGAACATTCCACGGGTTCACCCCAAACAAGTCGATTGTTCGCACTTTTGAAATGGATGTGTTCTCACTTCCCGCCCAGCTTGAATTTATTGATTTTGAATCGCTAACAAGTGAAACAAGCAAATTAACAATGCACATTATTTTTAGATCTATTGAAATAAGGAACGAATTACTCAAAAAACCATTTGCACAAGGTCTGAATATGGCTCATAACAAATTAGAAGAAATGGCAAAGAAGATATGAGCGAAACCAAAAGAATAAAGCAAGCCATAATTAACTTTGTAAAGGGAGGCGATACGAGCGATGTTTCAATTTTGGACCAAGTGCTTCATAAAGATTTCAGAGTTGCCAATAACGGATATATGGGAACGCAAGGAGTTACCGTAATCAACAAGAAAGACTACTTGAAAAAGATTAGAAGTGGCATTTTTGGTGGTGTACCAAGAAAGATGAAAATAGAAGAAATCAACCAAACCGGAATTATAGCTAATGTAAAATTACGGATTGAAAGTTCAAAATATGATTTCATTTCTTACAATTCCTTAGTGTTAGATTCAGATAACGAGTGGAAAATAATAAACAACCTTGCAGTTGTGACTGAAAAGGTATAATTGAAAAAAAATTATGACAAAGAGAACCAAAATTATCTATTGGGTTGCCACAATCTGGTTGGCGTTGGGTATGGTTTCAACCGGAATCGTGCAATTAATTAAAATGGAAGAGGAAGTAAAAATGATGACCGATTTAGGATATCCGACATATCTGATGACAATTCTCGGAGTTTGGAAAATTTTGGGAGCCATTGCTATCCTCATACCTAAATTCCCTTTACTTAAAGAATGGGCTTATGCAGGTTTTTTCTTTGCAATGTCTGGAGCAATAATTTCACATTTTGCAATTGGCGATTCGATTTTAAAAATATTACCACCTTTATTGCTATTGGTTTTAACACTAATATCTTGGTATTTCAGACCAGAGAATAAAAAATTAACATCCAAAAATTTGGCATAATGAGCAAACCAAAAACTGTAGATGAATACATCGAAAATGCAAAAGAAGAATCACATCAGATAATGAAAGAACTTCGTGAAATATTCAAATCAACTATTCCAAAAGCGGAAGAAAGAATTGCTTGGAATGTTCCGAATTATAAACTGAGCGGAGTTTTAGGAGGTTTTGCTGTTTATTCAAAACACGTAAGTCTCGGATTTAGCGAAAACGGATTAAGTGAAGAAGAACGCAAATTATTTGAAGACAAAGGATATAAAACAGGAAAGGGAACGGTGCAGATTAAATTTGACCAAGAGGTACCTTCAACCGTGATTAAACAAGTTCTTCTATCGCACGCAAGAATGAATGCAATAAAAAACAAGTAAACCAAAGAGGTGTAAGCCACTTAAAAAACAACACAAAATGAAGAAAAGTATCGAAGCATTTTTTGAAGATTCCAGTAAATGGCAAAAAGAATACGAGTTACTTCATAAAATCGTTCATAGCACAGATTTAAAGGAAGAATTTAAATGGGGAAAACCTTGCTATACACACAAAGGCAGTAATATTGTGCTTATCCACGGGTTTAAAAATTACTGTGCATTGCTATTCCACAAAGGCGTTTTATTGAAAGATGAAAAGGATATTTTAGTGCAACAGACGAAAAACGTACAGTCTGCAAGGCAACTACGATTTAAAAATTTTCAAGAAATCAATGACCAGAAAAAAATAATTAAAGAATATATCTACGAAGCCATTGAAGTGGAAAAAGCAGGATTAGAAGTGGAAATGAAAAAGACATCCGATTATGAAGTCCCTGAAGAATTAGAAAAAGTATTTAAAGAACATCCAGACTTTAAAAGGGCATTCCACGAACTAACACCAGGGCGTCAAAGAGGATATTTATTGCACTTCTCTGGGGCCAAGCAATCTAAAACCCGAGAATCGAGAATTGAAAAAGCGATGCCCAAGATTTTTAATGGAAAGGGACATAATGAACAATAGTGCTAATGCCAATCATTTGATTTAAATGATTTTTACTAATTATTTTATATTATTCACTTCCGCTTATCCCCAGCCTTTGTGTCAAAAGCGACCAAGTTAAACAGTTCGCGCATTCTACTGCGAACACGATTGCCATAGCGGTCTTCCAATTCTTCAGCATTTAGGTTTGTTGTGGCGTGTGTTTTGATTTTATGTTTGGTTTGTAGGTATAACTCGTATCGAGATAAGAGCACTTCGCCCATTACATTCAAATCTTTACTATAGAATCGTCCAGCAGGTTCAATACCCAAATCATCAAAACAATAGAATTTGGTGCTGCCATAATCCTCAATAGTCTTAAATCCGAGATTTTGATGCTAAATAACGAATTGGTTAAGCCTTTAGATATTTATTTAACCAGATATACTGATACGTTTATTTCGCTATCGGATAGAACCAAATTGGCCAAAGCTCTAAAAGCTGATTTGTTTGTCTCTTTACATTGTAATCATTCTGATAATCCGAATGCTAGGGGAATTGAGGTTTATACTTCAAGAAAGCAAGCGGAATTTTCTAAAGAATCTGTTTTTGCTGGCTATCAAATTGAAAGAACGCTTTGCAAAAAGATAGGATATGAGAGCAGAGGCCTAAAGTTCGCCAACTTTCAAGTACTTCGGGAAACAGTATATAATTGCGCTTCAGTTCTCTTGGAGCTGGGTTTCCTAAGAGCAATTTTTTTGTATGAAAAACGGGGACGGTCTTAAAAAAGGCTAACATTTCTGGCCAACCGATACCCGCTGCATATAAAGCACCAACAACCGACCCAGCACTTGTTCCGGCAATATGTGTTGGAATAATGCTACTTTCTTCCAAGGCTTTTATTGCTCCTATATGCGCTACACCCCTTATTCCAACACCTGAGAGTACTAAACCAATATTCATCACTAATATTTATATTTTAATTTCATATTTTTAAATTAGTCTTTTGCAGTTATCTCAAAATCTACTAGCCCTCCATCAATGATTGCTTTTTTTAAAGCACCATCCTTATAGTAATATACATTCTCCTTGCCTTTTGAATTTAATTTTTTGTACATATGGTTTCCCAAGGAAATGATGGTGTTAAAACTCCCGTCTTGTTCCGAGTAACAACGGTCAACACCTATCGGTTCTTTAAAATAAAGCAAAATAGTCGCGTAATCTATGGAATCTTTTAATACTGATAAATTCTTATCGTTTTTGATAACTTGATACCTGTTATTTTCCCATTGTGTAACTGTTTTGGTGTGTGGTTTTTTATTAACGGTAATATTAACATCTGCTTTTTTCAAAATATTATTTACAAAGGTGACATCATATCTATGATTTACAGAAATATCCTTGATAATTCGTGTCTTTATAGTAGTTGAACTATGGTAATTGGTTTTGGAACCTTTACTGTTTTGTGCAGCTTTTAAACTTCCCACTATTTTATCCTTAACTACAATATTAAAATACAAGGAAGTATTGGTAGCGTTGGGAAGGTCTACAGGAAGCGTAAAAAAATAAAGAAGGATAAAAGGCAGCACCATAAAGTAAAGATTAGATGAGACTATTTTCTATCAATTTCTGAACTACCATTGACAAGAAAAATTACGCTCTTAATTGTAATTGCAAAATACAATAATAAATAGATGCGGATAAAATATCTGTAGATAACTGTTGTGTATACAGATTATTTTACTGCAAATATCATCATTATATAGTAAAAAAGATTTACAAGCTCAAAGTAATACCCAAATTAATATTGGATGAACGGTCATCTTCTAGATTGGAAGAAAATTTGGTAAAGGCGTAGTTATAAAGTGCAGAGACACTAATAACCTTAGTTAAGGGTAGCTCTGCTTTGAACTGAGATAATATTCTATGATTTTTTATATCTCTATAAAGTGGCTGAAAATATATGGTTCCTGTAAGTAGTAAATTTATCTTTTCGAACAACTGATTAAGAGAAAGATAGCTGCTATTTCTGTGATTAAAGAAACGTTGATCACTATTATTAAGATTTTCTATTTCGTACATATACGTGTTTCCAAAATAAGATGTGGTATTTTTCTTGTTCAGTAGTTTAACACGAATTCCTGCACCAACGAGCTTTCTTCTTATTATGGTTAGTTGTGTATTGTTTTGGTCTTGTACAAAAGCCTCTAAACGGAAAAAATCTGTTATTTTATGATTGTATCTTAAATGTGCAAACCAGGCATTTTGAAAATCTTCATCTTTTGTACGAACCAAGTTATAGTTCAATACCAGAAAATAGATGTCTTTTAGGTTTTTAGATTTCAATTGTGTTGAAATATTTGACCCGATACGTAATACATATTCACCGTTGTTATCACTATAATTAGTGAGCAAATCTGCCTTTAGTACAAAGCGCGTAGAATCTGTCTGCATTCTTTTTGCTTCAATATTTACGAGTTGAGCCTGAGCGGTAAAAAAAAGGAAATTGAAAAAGATTAATATGTATGTCTGGTAAAATTTCATCAATTATTTTAAGAATAAAGGTTGCCATACTAATATTATTTTGGCTTTTTTATTAGCTCACAAAAATAGTAAGATATTGGTTGAGCATTCCCGGTAGTAGGCACTTATTAAATTATTTTGTTTCGTATGCAGATATCATAAACACGCTTCTTTTAAGGCGTTATTTAAAGATTCGATACTATTATTAATAGTGAGGATGTTCACATTGTGTTTTTTGCAATCGGCTACTATCTTTTTATTCAGTCTTTTATCTACCGTTGGAACAATAAAAATACTTTTAATTCTTTCAGGAAAATTCAATACAATGCTGTGATATATTTCTACATCTTTTTGACCATTGTCTCCCACTAAAATAAAAGATAGGAAAGGGTAGAAATCCAGTATACCCGTAATTTTTTCATATTTATGATGGTGTTTGCCTTTACCAGAAAAAATAAAATCTGTAAAACCGTATTTCAGTTCTTTTAGCAACAAGGGACCAGAAGGGAAATTATTAGTCTTCATAAAGTGGCTCCAAAAACCATATAAATTCCGTTCACTGCTGCTCACATAAAAGAAAGGATTTTTATCTGGGCGAAGTTTATTATAGAATTTGGATAGTGTTTTATTGGGTTTACGTGTCATTGCGTTTTTGGAAAGTGCCGTCCATATTTTTTTTCTATATCGGTGCGAGTGCGATACTACAATGGTATCATCAATATCTGATATAACACCCAAAGAAACAGACTCATCTATTATAATACATTTGTTTTCTGCGCTTACCTCAAAGGGTGTGTCTTTGTTCAAGTAATAGGAAACGCTGTGCCAGCCTGCTTTAATTTCAGAAGTTAGCTGTAGTGTGGTTTTAAAATAGCCATTTTTGTCTGTCGTTATTGTTTTTGAATGATTGTGGAATAGGATGGTCACCTGTTCGTTGACCGTTGGCTTTGCGAGAAATAATTGCAGCATTTTTTTTGAATTACGCCACTTGGAATCTTCTTTTTTAGCATCTTTAACTGCACTGCTGTACAAAACAGAACCCATCAAAATAATTGTATTGGGTTTGCCATAGCCTATATAAGGCATCAACCGCTTCTTTTTATTCATATTTTAATTTGTACACTAGTTTTAATTTCTATTTTTATAAACAAAAGTCAATTGTACTTATGGGGCATTATTTATTTATTTTAAATCCAATCTCAGGAAACACTGCTAAAGAACAATTGGTGGAACTTATTGCTCGAATAGCGTTTAAATATAAAGAAGAATATACACTAATTTATACCAAAGGTAAAAATGATGAAAACTTTATTTTAGACTATATAAAATTATTACAGCCAACCAAGGTTATTGCTTGTGGTGGTGATGGCACCATAAATTTAGTAGCGACACTACTTATGGATTCTAAGATACCATTAGGAATAGTGCCTGCTGGTTCTGCAAATGGATTAGCGGTAGAGCTAAATATACCCTCAAATATTGAACAAGCATTACATTTATGTTTTACCGGCAAGACTAATGCTATCGATGCCCTCTGTATCAATAAAAACACCTATGCATTTCATCTTAGTGATTTTGGATTTAATGCGAGTATGATTAAATTATTTGAAGAAAGTGAAGAGCGGGGAATGTTCGCTTACGCGAAAGCTTTTTTTAAATCCCTTAAAGAAAAAAATGCTATTACGTCCTCCTATACCATTAAAGCCAACGGCGAAAAAAGAAATTATGAAGCAGATATGGTGGTTGTGGCAAACGCTGCACGTTATGGAACGGGTGCTGTTGTGAGTCCACACAGTAAATTAAATGATGGAACTTTTGAAGTGGTTATTTTTAAGCCCATACCTCTAAATGCTCTTGTTAATATTACATTGTCTGCTTTTATGGGTACTATAGAAAACTCACCCTATGTGGAAATTATAAGAACAGATAAAGTAAAAATAAAGGTTGACAAAGCTCAGTTGTTTCAAGTAGATGGTCAAATATTAGGGAAATTAAATGAGGTAAAAGTCAACATAAAAAAGAATGCCTTAAACATTATTTGTGATAGGTCCTAAATGAATAAAAAAGGATAGAATGATTTCAACAAGGCAGTGTAATTGATACCATAAATAACTGAAATTCTTTGCCCCATCTTGATTCAAATCAAGAAATATTTATCAAGATCCAATTAATTTTATAGTATCGATTAACACTAAATTTTGATACTATGGAAAAAACTATAATTAACAAATGGTGGATGCCTGTGCTTTTGGGTGTGGTTCTTTTTGCAGCTTCAATATTTGTCATAAGTAAGCCAATGAGTGCCTTTCTTGGGCTTGCTTTGGTTTTCGGTTGGTTCATTTTGTTTAACGGGCTAATGAATGTTATTTTTTCGGTGCAAAACCGAAAAGTCTTTGATGATTGGATTTGGTATCTGTTATTAGGCATTTTTGAAGTAATCATTGGTACTGCATTACTTTTTCAACCAAAGATGTCAGCCGAAGCTCTGGTTTTGTTTGCCGGTTTTTGGATGATGTTTATTGCTGTGTCCAGAATTAGTAATGCCTTTCTATTCAAGAAAATGAAGATATCTATGTGGTGGTTACCTTTGATATCCGGTATTTTCATTTTCATTTTCAGCTTTTTAATTTTAATTAATCCGTTAATTGGGGTGTTTAGTGTTATTTATTTAACAGCAATACCCTTAATGATTTATGGTGCAATAGCCATTTATTTTGGTTTTAAAATAAAGCAATTCAACAAATCTTTATTATAGAAGTTATTTAAAGAAAGAAATACCGTGACAAAGTATTCACAAATCAGTTTGTGCTAATTTTAAGAAAACAAAACACAAATTTTAAAAAAATGGAAAGAAAAGCATTTAAGGAAAAAGCAAAACAGTAAATTAACGAAATCTCAAAAGAAATAGACAGTTTAAAGCTAAAAATGAAAACCGCATCTGAAAGTTTAAAATTGAACTATCAAAAAGCTGTTGCCGATTTTGAAGAAAAAAAGGATGTATTAGAGGCCAAATACGAGAAATTCACAGAAATTGCCGATGATAAATGGGATAAAGCAAAGGCTTCTTTTAGTAAGTTATCCAATAAGTTAAAAGAGGAAATAGCGGAATTGAATATGGAAAGAGTGGTATTTGAAGCTAAAGCCAAACAACAGATTAACGATATTTCAAACGAAATAGATAGTTTAAAGCTAAAAATGAAGACAGCGTCTGAAAATTTAAAGCATTAGTTCCAAGAAAAAATCGATGATTTCGAAGAAAAAAGGGATGAGCTACAAGCTAAATACGAGAAATTGGTTGATATCGCTGATGATGAATGGGATGATGCAAAAGAGTCTTTTAAAACACGCTTTGCCAGATTGAAAGAAAAATTAAAAAATGCATTAGATTAATTTAACTCTTTAGCTCATTACAAAACATAAAACCAGGATGTTTCAATAGTGGAAACATCTTGGTTTTGTTTTACAGTTTTTGGGCATTTTAATAAGTAATTGTGAATCTTATTTTTTGGTGCGATTTTTCAATTCAAACTCCCGCTCAAAATCTTTTATATTTTTTTCTTCAAGTACTGCCTCTTTGTGTTTTTTATCTCCATCCACTAGCTTTCTGTCACTTAAATCTTGTATAGCTTCTTTTCTGCCATACACTTTTAAAACATCATCTGTTTTAATTTTGAAATCACCATCTGGAACTCCTATATAGCCGCTACCATCACGTTCAATTCCTAAAACCACAATACCCTCTTCTTTTAAGCGTACTTCTTTCATTGTTTTATTGGCGAGCCAATGATTCTCGCCAATACTTATTAGGTCAAGATCATATTCTAAATCCCTATTTAAAAAGTGCTCATAATCAATTATTTTAAGGTCTGTGTATTTCCTTAGCATAAAAGAGATTATTTTATCTAGCCCTTTTTTAACATACTTGCTTCTGTAGATAAGCCATATAAGTAGGATAGATAAAATAATGATACCTGAAGTCACATAATCACTGTACCAAGTTTTATTCTCATTTGTGAATGTAATTACAAGTGAAGCCACTGCGGATACTATACCGGCATTTCCCAATAACATAAGAAGCATTGCAATCTTTCTCCGTATTGGATGTCTTAGTATACTCTCTGCTTCAGATGTGGTAAACCCAACGCCCGTAAACGCAGAAAGGGCTTGAAAGTTGGCAATATCGCGAGAAAGTCCGGTTAAGGAAAACGCTACTGCTGCTATTCGGGTTATGAGCAAAGAAATAGCAATTATGATTAAAAAGGATATTACAGAAGCCATTTCAACTACTCAATTATTAATTTATTATACATTGGTTTTTAACTACATTATGTAAAAGTCATCAGTTGCTTTAGTGGGCTGTACTTTTTCACCCAACAGCATTCTAATATTGGCTTCTATAGCGTGACTTATTGTGGTCATAGGTGTATCCGTTGGCCTATTTTCAAAAGGGTCTTGTAAGTATATGGCTGTTTTCTGTAAAAGAAGAAAAGGTATGGCAACCCCCATAACGATACCAATCTCTACAAATGGATTTATTTCATCAAGAGCCACAACCAAAATTGCAAGGAAAATAAAAATAAATAACCTGAGATAAAGAATATAAGTAGTGGGAAATACGGTGTTTTTTATTCTTTCGGCCTTTCCCATTGATGCACAAAGTCTAACTAAGGTGCTATCGAGTTGGATTTGTTGAAAATCGTTTATAAGACCACTAAGGTGCATCTTCTTTAACTCTTCTTCATTTTTATTTAAAAGTTCCAGTGGTGGGTGAGCCTGTTGCCTCAAGTTTGTTAATTCTTCTGAAACTATTAAACGCTCAAGGTCGCGCTCTGGAAGTTTTAATTTTCTTAGGTGGTTGGCGAGGGCAAAATTCCATCCAGCCTGTCTTAAAGAAACCTTACGAACTAATCCCATATCCTTACAGAACGTTTTAAGCTGAAGTGTAAAGCTACGAGAATCGTTAACTATAGCTCCCCAAATCTTTCTTGCCTCCCACCATCTATCATATGATTGGCTTAACTTAAATGACAATACAAGCGATATGGCCGTTCCTAGAAAAGCAACAATATTTATTGGTATTTTAAAACTTAAATCAATATAATATTTTAAGGAAATTATGATACAATTGAACACCAAAACGGCAAACAATTCGTATTTGATGTTCTTGGCAATATAGGCTAGAGGGATTCTTTTCTTTAAAAGCATGCTAGTTTATTTTTAAAATTTTAACAGGTTTTTGAAAGAATAGGTTATTTGGAACACTAAACACACCTTCTTCATCTTCTAATTCGGTAAATATTAGATTAATATTTTTCACGGTAGCCACTATTTCAGGGTCAAACATTTTTAACTTTGAACCTACTTTAAATGGGTTAAGAAGATAAATCAATATGCCAGCAACTATATTACTTAGTATGCTCCATATGGCAAAGAAAGCAACTGCAACTAATGTTATGAAGCTACCTATATATACCCAAATATTCTCTAGATTCACACCCCAAATGGTTAAAATAATAACACCTAAAACTATCCAGAACAATATTGCTGTAATTTTGCGAATAAGTAAGAGTCGATGAGCCTCATAGGAATGAAGGATGGAAAGATTTTTAATTCTTTTACGTACAACAGAACGTAATAAAAGCATCAACATCAAAACAAGAACACTCAAGGCTAATCTAAATGTATATGAGTGAATTGTAATATAATTATCAAGGTCGAAATTCCCCATACTTATCTCTTATTTTTCATTAATAATCAATAATTTTCTAATTGTAAAATGAAAGAAACTAAAACCCATAAGAATCTTCAATAAACCTTACACTAGCTGTTGCGACATCATAAATGGCACCAACCAAACCCACTTTTTTTTGTTGGATTAAATTGTTAAGCACAATGCTCCTAGTCATAATCGCCTCCATTGAGTTTTTTACATTTAGAGCCGAAACATTTTCAACAAACGTCTTATTAGACGAATTTCTGTTTTCAGCTACGCTTTGTTCTTTATAAATCGCTGGTCGTATTTTGGTTAACAATGGTGTCAAATGACCTAGTTCAAAAGCATCACAAGCACCTTTTACTGCACCACAGTTTGTGTGTCCCATCACAACAATAAGTTTTGACTCAACTACTTGGCAAGCATACTCCATACTACCTAAAATATCATCGTTGATGATGTTCCCTGCAATCCGGATAGAGAATATATCCCCTAATCCTTGGTCAAAAATTAATTCAGCAGTAGTTCTACTATCCATACAGCTTAAAATGGTAGCAAAAGGATATTGCCCTTCTGCGGTCTCATTGACCTGCTCAAGTAAATCACGGTTCATTTTAATATTTTTAATAAACCGCTTATTTCCTTCTTTTAAAATTTCTAAAGCCTCTCTTGGCGAAAGCTCATTTCTTTTTTCTTTAGATAAAACACTCATATCAATAAATTCTATTATTTGACTTTTTAATAGTTAATTCAAAAAAGCAGAATACATCCAAACCAATATTTCTTGTTCTCTTATATAGTCTGACATTAGGCTATTGGTACCTTCATCATTGATTTTGTCGGACAAGTCCAGAATTTCTCGTTGCTTAATCAAAAGGATTTTGAATGCTTCCAAGATTTCTTTTACCGAGTTTCTGCCATCGGTTGCTTGCGAAGATTCTTTAATTTCCGAAAGCTTTAAATATTCGGTAAACCGATATTCAGAGGCAAAACCAAGGGTTCTGATACGTTCTGCAATGGCATCGATTTTAAGTATTAAATCGTTGTACAATTCTTCAAATTTAACGTGAAGTTCAAAGAATTTATCGCCTTCCAAATTCCAATGATACCCTCTTACATTTTGGTACAAAACAGAATAATTGGCGAGTAAATCGCTTAATTTATCTGCTAATTCTTTACTTTTTTCGGTGTCTAATCCTATTGCATTCATGATTCTTATTTTTAGTGATTGTGTATTGATTTTTTAAATTTTATAACGACTTACATTTCACATAAGCATCCCTTAATTCTTTTTTTCTTGTTGCTGAATTATGACAGGAATCGGGTCGGGTCTGTACATTTTAATTTCTTGTATATTGGCAGGTAACCCAAAATTGTTTTTCATTAGCAAATTTTTCACATCCCGCATAATTTCCGTTTTCAATTCAGCTGCAGATACCTTGTAATCAAATGTTTTTACCCAGAAAAGTATTTTTAAATTCACGGTGTTTGTTCCAAATTCGTCAATCAAAACTTGTGTTTGTTCATCTTTTAAAACATCTTCCTTACTATTAACCAGTTCAATAATCTTTTCTCTGGCCATTTCAATATCATCGTCATAGTCTATACCTATTGTAAATTGCTGGCGTAAAAAACCGTCTTGTGTTAGATTGTACAAATCGTTTGTAATTACTGAAGAATTGGGAATATAAACATCTTTTCCATCAAATGTTTTTAAGTGGGTAGTACGAAAATAAAGATTCATCACTTTTCCTAAATTTCCATTTAATTCTATAGTATCACCAATTTGAAAAGGACTGTCGAATACCAATAAAAAACCTGCAAGAAAATTTTCTCCTATTTCTTTAAAAGCAAAACCAAGAACAACTGTACCCACACCTGCTCCTGCTAACAGACCTCCAGCTAATCCAGTAAAACCAAGTGTATGCATCGCCAATATGAAGCCCATAATAATCAACGTTGTTTTTACCAATCGTACGATAAAATTTAGAGCTAGCTGATTTTTGGCCTTTTTGCCCAATCGTTTTCTTAAAAAATTACCCAGATAAATTGCAATCAGTACAAAAACACAGAGAATGATGATGGCAATTGTGATTTTTGGTATAGATGCTATTAGTGTGTCCCAATAACTTTCTAAGCGTTCGTATAGTTGTGTCTTAAATTCTTCCATGTATCATTTTTTACTTTAAAACCAGTTCTATTTGGTTTCTTTTTATCCTAAATGCTTGTATGAGTTTCATTTTAGTTCATAATTGTTACATATAATGTATGATATGCTCCGCAAATTCAGAGCATTTGACCAATGTTGCTTTATCCATCAACCTTGCAAAATCATAGGTAACTATCTTTTTTTTAATCGTTGTTTCAAGACCGTTGACAATTAAATCCGCTGCTTCTTGCCATCCCATATATTCCAGCATCATTACACCAGACAGTATCAAAGAAGCGGGGTTTACTTTATCAAGTCCAGCATACTTTGGTGCGGTGCCGTGGGTGGCTTCAAACAAGGCAACACCAGATTCATAATTTATATTGGCTCCGGGCGCTATTCCGATACCACCAACAATTGCTGCCAGGGCATCAGAAATGTAATCACCATTCAAATTTAAGGTGGCTATTACATCATAGTCGGCTGGCCTTAGCAATATCTGTTGCAAAAAGGCATCGGCAATGACATCTTTTATAATGAGTCGGTGGCCATCTTTTTCTACAGTTAACCAAGGACCACCCTGATAGTCTGTGGCTCCAAATTCTGTTTTTGCCAATTGATAGCCCCATTTTTTGAATTGGCCTTCGGTAAACTTCATAATATTACCTTTGTGTACAAAGGTTACCGAGTCTTTTTTTTGGTTTATGGCGTAGGTAATGGCTGCTCTAATAAGCCTCTCAGAACCTTCTTTAGACACAGGTTTTATACCAATGGAAACCGTATTTGGAAAACGAATTTGGTCTACTCCCATTTCCTGAATGAGAAAACGCTTGACCTTTTCAACTTCTGGTGTACCGTGATTCCATTCTATACCTGCGTAAATATCTTCTGTGTTTTCCCTATAAATAGTCATATTGACCAAATGGGGCAATTTCACAGGGGATGGAACACCTTCATACCATTTTACAGGCCTTACACAGGCATACAAATCCAATTGCTGCCGTAATGCCACATTAAGTGAGCGAAAACCACCGCCCACAGGTGTTGTTAAGGGGCCTTTGAGCGCCACCTTGTACTTTTTGATAGCATTTATAGTTTCACTGGGCAACCATTCTGATGTTGCGGTATAGGACTTTTCGCCTGCCAGAACTTCTTTCCATTTAATTGTTCGATTACCATCGTAAGCACGCTCAATGGCCGAATCCAAAACTCTTTTGGTTGCCCACCAAATATCCGGACCAATACCGTCTCCCTCAATAAATGGGATAATGGGGTGGTCTGGAACCGTAAGTTTTCCATTATTGAAACTAATAGTATCCATCATCTATCGTATCCTTTTTGTTTCTTTATCGTCAGTATTTTGTTTAAATTTTAAAATTCGTTGTACTATAAAAAGAAAAACAGGCATAAAGGAAAGTATACCCAAATGCCCATTATGAAATCTGTTTTACTTAAACTTCCATTTCAAAAAAAGGTTGTTCTTCCTCTGCATTGGCCGGCTCCCTAAAAACCACTTTGTTATCCGAAACATCAATGACAATATGCATATCTGGCGCAATTTTATCTTCTAGCATTGCTACGGACATTTCATCTAAAATCTTACGTTGGATAACACGTTTTAATGGTCTTGCACCAAACTGCATATCAAAACCTTCTTCTTTAAGAAACTCCAGGCAATTATCGGTAATATGAAACGTGATATTCTGTTTTGCCAAGACTTTTGCAAAATTTTTGAATTGAATTTTTATGATACCTTCCAGGTCTTTTTTAGAAAGAGGTCGAAACATAATGACTTCGTCTATTCTATTTAAAAACTCAGGCCTGATACTAGCTTTTAGACGCTCAAAAACCTGAATCCTTGTCTCTTCATCTATTTTGTCTATGTTCTTTTCAGTAGCTCCTTCAAAATTATCCCGAATGATATCAGACCCCATATTTGAGGTCATAATTACAATGGTATTTTTAAAATTGGCTACTCGTCCTTTATTGTCTGTTAGTCTTCCATCTTCCAAGACTTGCAACAGCACATTAAAAGTATCTGGATGCGCTTTTTCAATTTCGTCCAACAGTACTACAGAGTAGGGTTTTCTTCTAACGGCTTCTGTTAACTGACCGCCTTCATCATACCCAACATACCCCGGGGGCGCACCTACCAATCTTGATACGGCGTGTTTTTCTTGGTATTCGCTCATATCTATACGCGTCATCAATTTTTCATCGTCAAAAAGATACTCCGCAAGGGCTTTGGCCAGTTCTGTTTTACCTACACCCGTGGTTCCTAAAAAGAGAAAAGAACCGATGGGCTTATTCTCGTCCGATAATCCGGTTCTGCTTCGGCGAATCGCTCTGGCAATACCATTAATCGCTTCTTCTTGCCCCACAACACGTTGATGCAAGTTTTCTTCGATTTTTAGTAATTTTTCCTTTTCGCTTTGTAGCATCTTACTAACCGTAATGCCGGTCCATTTAGAAATGACTTCTGCAATATCTTCAGAAGTGACTTCTTCTCTTACCAAACGCTTACCATTTTTTTCGTACTCCTGAAGTTTGGCAATGGCATCTTTTAGGGCTTCTTCTTTATTAGGGATTTCGCCATATCTGATTTCTGCTACTTTGGCCAAATCACCTTCTCGCTCAGCCCTATCTGCCTGGTATTTTAAGTCTTCTATTTCCTGCTTTGCGTTTTGGATGGTGGTGACTACTTCTTTCTCTTCTTTCCAGATTGCCATTATCTGGGTACGCTCATCTTCCAGTTCGGCCAGTTGCTTTGCTATTAGTTTTAATCTTTCCTTATCCTTTTCACGTTTGAAAGCTTCCCGTTCGATTTCAAGTTGTTGTATTTTGCGGTCAAGCACATCCAACTCTTCTGGCTTGGAATTCATTTCCATTCGTAACCTTGCGGCTGCCTCATCGATAAGGTCAATGGCCTTGTCAGGTAAGTACCTATCGGTGATATATCTAATGGAAAGTTGAACAGCAGCAACAATTGCCTCGTCCTTTATTCTAATTTTATGATAGTTCTCGTAGCGCTCTTTAATACCTCTCAGGATGGAAATGGCATCTACCTCACTGGGTTCATCTATAAAAACTTTTTGGAAACGTCTTTCCAGCGCCTTATCCTTTTCAAAATATTTCTGGAATTCTGCCAACGTTGTCGCACCAATGGCCCTGAGCTCACCTCTGGCGAGGGCAGGTTTTAAAATATTGGCGGCATCCATAGCGCCTTCACCGCCACCAGCACCGACCAAGGTATGTATCTCATCAATAAATAAAACGATACGGCCCTCCGAACCTGTTACTTCGTTCACTACGGCCTTTAAACGTTCTTCAAATTCTCCCTTGTATTTTGCACCGGCAATCAAGGCACCCATATCCAGGGAATAAATTTCTTTTTCCAGCAAATCATCCGGTACGTCGCCATTTACGATTCTAAAGGCAATACCCTCGGCGATAGCGGTTTTACCAACACCGGGCTCACCTACCAATATGGGGTTGTTTTTACTTCTTCTGGCAAGAATCTGCAATACCCTGCGTATTTCTTCATCTCTTCCGATAACAGGGTCTAGCTTACCACTTTTTGCCTTATCAATCAGGTTGATCGCGTATTTGCCCAAGGCATTATAGGTTTCTTCTGCATTTTGACTGGTCACTTTTTCTCCTTTCCTCAATTCTTGTATGGCTTTTTTAAGTTCGTTTTCTTTAAGACCGCTATCTTTTAAAAGTTGTGCTACAGCGTCTTTGACTTTGAGCAAACCGATAAGTAAATGCTCTATCGACACATACTCATCTCCATACTCTTTCATAACGGTTTGCGCCTTGGACAACGCTTCATTGGCAGTATTGCCTATATATAATTTGCCCCCGCTTACTTTTGGGTATCCATTTACAATCCTATCTAAAGCCGCTTTAACATTTTCTAGGTTTATGGCTAATTTTTTAAACAAAAAAGGAATTACATTTTCGTCTACGGCAAACATTCCGGTTAAAAGATGACCACACTCTATGGTTTGGTTTTCTTTTTCCATTGCCATCTGTTGCGCTTGCTGTATAGCCTCCTGTGTTTTTATGGTGAATTTATCTAATTGCATTTTGGTATCGTTTTTTTTAACTCAATACGTAGGTTTATTAATCTCTTAAATTGCTCTTCTTTAATAATCCGTTTCTGTCCAATAATTCAATATGGTTTTTTGTGTTTTCTATGAGTCCATCTTCATCAAGTGCTGTTAAATGTCTGCTCAAAGTTTCTGGGGTAATATTAATGATACTTGCGAGTTCCTTTTTAGGCAGACGAATAAAGCTATCATCAAACTCCACATTACGGTCAGAGGTTTGTTCAAGACCCAATAGTAAATTGGTGAGACGCTCCTGCACATTTTTGCTCAATAAGGTGTCTATGTGGTTCTCGGTTTCTGCCAATTCATCGGCCAGCATTTCTACGACCAATGATGCAAAATCATTGTCTTTTGCCAATAACTCTAAGAATATTTGTTTCGGTATAAAATACACCTCACAGTCTTCTATCGCTACGGCACTGCTTTGAAAATTCCAACGTTTGATTAACGATAGATACCCTATGAATTGGTTTTTAGTGACCAAACGAAGTACTTTTTCATTTCCATCAGCACCTATCTTGGATATTTTGACCCAACCTGATTTAATATAATAAACCCCTCTGGGAACTTGACCTTGCTCAAAGATGTAGCTGCCTTTTTTATATTTTTTAGCCTGTTGTAATAGTGTATCCGTTAGTTCTGCATAGGTTGCCGTTAGTTTTGAGAATAGTTCCTGTGCGGTAATATCTGTTTTTTCACGGGTCATCGTCCTAAGAATATTTCTAGCATATAAGGTACAATAAATAACCTATAGTAATCGCGATTGAATCTGGTATTTTAAAACCCAATATTTTTTCAACTCTCATTGGATAAGGGGGAATTCCCTTTTCGGTTAGAAATAGATAAAGGGTGCACCAATATAATATTGCGTACCCTTTGAACTCTTCTAAGAACTAAAAAACAACCTAGATTTATTTGTTGCTGCTTTTACTTGAGGTACGGTTTTTAAAGTTTTTTAGTTTATTCTTCAGCTTGCTAAAAAGACCCTGCGAATCTCCATCTTCTTTAACAGATTTTTTGATCTCTTTGATAGACTTATTTAGCTCCTTATATTCTTTATCTCTTTTACCATAACCTAATTCTTCTGCCATTATTAATTGATATTCTGCGTTGTCGAGTAGGTTCAGTACTTCTTTTTTCTTGTCTTCATCTTTGGCATCTTCTGTCATTGCCGCAGCAATCATTACTTCGGCCCTAAGAATGGGTAACGGAATAACTTCTGTTTCTATGACCAAGGTGTTCAATGCGGTGTAAAGCGCCACTTTTGCCTCGTCCATCTTATCGGCATCCAATAAAATTGCTGCCGCTTTCATTGCGGTAGGGTAGGTGGCCAATGGTACTGACATTGTTGTGATTTCGACCTGGCTCTCCAGATCGGCTATAGCTTCTCGTGCAACCTGTAAATAGTCATCTTCTATGGCTTCTTCTGCTACTTTTTTCAATCTTTTGATAGTTTTCAAATCGGTAATTAAATCGCTTGTTGTGGTAGTTACCTCTACAGGTAAGAATGCTACGTTCGGATTTCTGGCAACCAGCAATTCTAACTTGCCCGTTACTTTTTCCATCGCTTCCATCGCTTTCTTCTTGTCTTTATCATTGATTGCTTTAATGGCGGCAGATGTTTGCTCAATAGCTATGACCGCCTCATCTATAATGGCTTCAGAAGCTTCATCCACTGCTTCTACCGCCTTACTTTGTACCTCGTTTGCCAGTTCTTCTTTGGTCATTTCCGGACTGTCGGGTTTTTCCATACGTACGTCTTCACTGTTTGTCATTTCCGTTCCCTGCTTTTCCTTATCATCCGTTTTTGACTTTTCCTGAGCACAAGCGGTTAAGGTTACCAATGCAAATAATACATAGATACTTTTTGTGTAAATCGTTTTCATTTTTGTGTTTTTAAGTGTTATTGATTAATTGTTACTTTAATTCAATTTTCTTTTTTGTAGGATTCCCTTCCTTATGTTTGCCCACGGTAATTTTTAAAAGCCCGTTGTTCATTGAGGCCTTTATCTCGTCTGGATTACTGTTTTCAGGCAATTGAAAAACTCTTTGAAAAGAGGCGTAGCCAAATTCTTTACGCATCCAGTTACCCTGACTTTCTTCTTTTTCGTACTGTTTTTCTGAAGAAATGACGAGCTTATCATCTACTATTTCAATATTCACGTCTTTTTTGTCTACTCCGGGCAATGCTAAAGAAACCTCGAAAGCCTTTTTCTTATCTTCGATGTTCACTGACGGCACGGTAGCCACAGCTTCAACGTCTTTGACCTCATCATCTATTTTCTTGCCAAAGAAATTCTCTACGATGTTGGGGAATTTTGGTTTGATATTTTTGGTCCATTTAAATAAATCCATCTTCTTATGATTTTTTTAATTGTTTAAATTTTTTACTATCGGTAACTATTTTAGTTACTGTGTGAATGTCCTTCTTTAAGGCCCTAATGTCTTTTGTAAAGTCTTTAAGTAGCTTGCTCAGTTCAGCGTTCTCTTCTTTAACTTGCCATTGGGATCCTTTGTAAGATTTGTTGAGCAATTCTTCTAAAGTGACCATTTGTCTCGTTAATTTTTGATTCAAATCACCTTGCACATCCTGTAACTTATTTAGGCGTTTCACAACGGTTTGAATTTGAGGCATATCATCCTCGTTGCCGACCCAAACTATGTAACCACCGATCAGATTGTGAAGAAACCCAAATTCTTCCTTAAAGAATGCCAAGTCTTGTTGCCAATCTTCGGCGCGCATATACATTTTCTCCCAGATTGGGGTCTCTTCTTTAAAACTATCATTGTATCCTGTGCTATTATCCATCGTCATATGTTTTAATTATGCATTGTTGATAGAATAAGCTGGAAATACAATTATTGAATATTGATCTGCTTTTTCTTAGAGGCTTCTTTTTCTTTTTTTGCCAGGGTCAAATACATAATACCATCTTCATACTTTGCCTTTATGCTTTCTTCATCTATATTTTCTGGAAGCGTGAAAGAGCGTGAAAACGATTTTGTAGTAAACTCTTTGCGTGTATAGTTCTTTTCTTTGGTCTCTTCTTCTGAAGTGGTATTGCCAGAGACGGTCAAAAGACCATTTTCTACGGTAATATTGAATTGGTCCTTTTTTAGACCAGGTGCAGCGACTTCAATCTCGTAGTTTTTGTCGTTTTCAATCACATTTACCGCGGGTACCCAATTTTGCTCTGAGGCTGCAGTACGATACCCTTCGCTATTAAGAAAATCGTTAAATAATGATAATGCCGGAAAATTTGTTCTAATAAGTGACATGATTTTAAGTTTTAAAGATTAATACCTCGAAAGTAAAATATAGAGGACTTAAAGTCCTTGATTTGAATCAAGTAGAATTGTTAAAATGTCTAAATTCCACAAAAAAAGTGCTTGGAAAAACCCAAGCACTTTTCAAAAAGAAAATCCATTAATTCAAGAAATGACTTTACTCCTTATATATAATACGTTTATTTAATACTCTTATCTTATTTTGAAACTCAAAAAGCCAGTCTTTTATACGTTTGGCTTCTTTTTTGTTGGTATTTGAGGCAAAGAAATTACCATCTTTTTTTTCTATCCATACGGTAAGTAGCACACCTGTAAGGGTGTGATTTGGTGAAAATCGGGTGTGCAAGGTCACTTTTTCATTATTTAAAAGGGGAAAGACAACATCTTTAGACTCCATATCTATAACTCCTTTGTTAATGGCTTTTAGATAGGTTACACCGCCAAAGGCGGTAATATATTTTTGCCATTCGGCCATTACAAAATCTTCGTTATACCCTATAATGTTAATGGTGAAACTGCTGGCCATTTTACTTTATGGTAAGGGTTCTTCTATAACTTCAAATGGGTTTTGAGCCTTAGAAACAAAAAAGCTGAGAAACACTAACAACAAGGTTAGTTTAGTCTTATCGGTTTTCATATTAAATGGTGTTAAGATTGCACATTATTTTGACTTTCTATTTTTAAACCATCAGGTAAGTGTAGCGTGCGAATTGGGAAAGGAATAACAATGCTTTCTTTATTAAATTGCTTATGTAGTCTTTTTACAAACTCGTGGCGCATTTGAAACTGGTTTTCATATAAATCGGTGGCCAACCACACTTTCATATTAATACTGCTATCGCCAAATTCAAAAAAGCGCACTTTGGGCTCAAAAGTTTTTAAGTTGGCAGCATATTCCTTCATTATGTCTTTGGCAGTCTCCAAGGTTATCTGCTCCACTTGTTCCAAATCACTATCATAATGCACGCCTACAATAACTTGAAAGAACATATTTTTTTGCAATGTAAAATAATTGGTGCTTATAGAACTAGATATCTTTGAATTGGGTACAATAATCACATTTTCTAAAAGGGTTCTTACCTCTGTGTTACGCCAGTTGATATCTATGACGTAACCTTCATCCCCCGATTCTAGTTTAATATAATCTCCAGGTTTTAATTGTCTTGCAGCTAGAATGTGAAGTCCAGCAAAGAGGTTAGTTAGGGTGTCTTGTAGTGCCAAAGCAACCGCCAAACCTCCTACTCCTAATGCTGTTAAAATAGGAGCTAATTCTAGACCTATTAAATTTGAAAAAACAATGATACCGCCTATATAGGTTAAAATACGGATGATAATATGATATAGCGACGTCGCTTTGCCTGATTTTGATTTGGTATAGCTGTCATAAAGAAAAACCAATATTTCTCCAAGCACAAAGGTTATGGCTAGCACATTTAAGCTAATTTTTAATTTACCGTACCACTCCCCGTAACTGACTTCAAATGGTAAAAATGATGTGAGGTTTAAAAAAATAATACCTCCGACGATAAAAGATATTCTGGATAATGAATTAAATAATACAGTACTGTATTTTAAATGTTTACGTTTTGAGGTATCTCTTAATTTTTTAAAAAGTATTCTCAAAATGTAATGTCCAAATAGTAGCCCTAATATTGATGCTAGCGTGACTATAAGGTATTGATTGGTATATAGGTTTTTCATTTTGATTAATCATTTATGTCTAAAAGATCATTACTACTTAAAATTAAATGTTCAATTTCTTTTGAATTGAGCTCTTTTTTATCAGTTTGAAACAAATCTCTACGTATAAAAACAGTTAATTTTGACATTTCATCTAATAGGTCATCAATAATTTTATCGTCTAAATTTTCTTTTTTGGTCTGCATTGCAAAAAATTTAACAAAACTATTAAAAGCTTGTAATACTTCGGCACTAGCCACGAATGATATTTGTTGGTTTAATAACCTCAGCTCGGTAATATCTTCTTTTTTTATTTTTCTTTTTGAAATGACGTCGTGCAATTGTTTTAACAATTCTTGATAGACGCTCATTTTTAAATTTAAAAACTGTATGCTTTCTTCTTTGCGAAGTTCGGCATCAGTTTGTTTATTCAACAGGAGAAAGGTAACCAAAGTAGTTAACGTAAAACCCAGAATAGCCGCAAAAAGCTCAAAGGTAATTGTAGGTGTGGTATCATTAAAGATGATACGTAACACCAAATAACCCAAGGCCAGCACAATGGCAATTAATGCCAATACAGGGATGTTTTTATGGGTGAGTTTTTTAGTCATTTTAATGAAACGTTTAATACTTGAGTAGCTATTTCTACTTGAAGCTTTGCAATATACTCACTTTTAGGCTCAACATTAAGTAATACCAAAGAATACCCTAAGTTGGATAAGCGACAATCTAAAAATGAGGTGCCGTTTGTTACTGAAATAATCGGTTGAAAATGCTTTTTAGCATCGAAACCTGAATTTTCGGTAGCCAATATTGCTTTTTTTACAGCTTGCTTTATGTCTTCAGGATGTACGCCTTTAACTAATAAATCACTTGCGAGATGATTCATACTTTTTTGATAATATCTATTTAAAAAATCCTGTAAAGCATCGCTATTTGAATACTGTCTTTGAAAAACTATAATTTCCATATCTTGTTAGTTTTAACTGTGCTGATTTATAATGTTTTGTAATTGTTGTTTACTTTGTACGCCTGCTTGTTTCCATAGTAAACTTCCATTTTTAAACAATGCGATTGTTGGCACACTGCGTATTTGATACTGTTGTGCAATTTGCGGGTTCTTATCAATATCAATTTTTATAATACGTGCTTTATCACCTACTTCTTTTGCTAATTCACTAATTATAGGGCCTTGTGCTTTACATGGTCCACACCATTCTGCGTGAAAATCGACCAACACAGGTTTATTACTATCTATTATATTTTTAAAACTTCCTTTCATTTTTGGCTTTTTTTTAATTAATTTTAACCATCGAAGTTGTTCCTACGCTTCTTTCTTTTGAGTTTTTAGTTTAGTAACTACATTGTTTATCCATTCTTCGGAATATATTCCGTAACCATTTAATAAATAGCCTTTTAGGTTTAAATTTACAGATGAAATTGTAAAAAGAATGGCTTCGTCTTCTGGATCCGTCATTCCGTCAAATCTATACATTTGATCTATAGTAAAATCTGCCGTATTCAACTTTAACTTCTCCTTCCAAGGGCTTCTATTAAAATCTTTTGAATAGCCTAACTTATTCACCTCTTTAAGGATATCTATTAATGTTTCTTCCATCTGACAAACTGTTCTTAAAATTGATTTTCTTAAAGACTTCCTTTCCTTTCTTCAAAAGAAAGGAAAGGAAGCTATTGTTCTATAAGCTTTTTACATACGTAAAAACTAATTTTTTAAAGGAATTAAAGTCTTGTTGTACCTTGTTAATCCTTTTCTTTAATTTACTATGGCTTTCCCGATACTCCCAGTCAGATATACCCTTCTCTTCTTTCATTAAGCGTGCAAGCAGTTTTTCATGGTCTTTTACATCATCCTCTAGCTCATCTAGTAGGTCAAGACTTACATTTTTTAGGCTAAGGATAAGCTGTGCATGCAACGCTTTGTCTTCATCCAAAGGTTTCTTTTTGTGAAGAAGGTTTTCAAAAAATCTTGTTTCGTCCTTCCAAAATTCAACTGCATCCATCCATTCTCTGCTTTCTTGATGAAGAATATTCAATGATGCCCCTAATAAAAAAGTGTTTTTTAAATTTGTTGTTTCCATGGTATTAAGTTTTAAATTTATTAATGTCTTCGTCTCTTTTAATTATTTTCTAAACCGTTTGTTTTTGACGGATGTCCTTCAGTTTTTTGAATAATTCTTCTTCTTCAGCACTTAAATTTTTGGGCAGGGTAACCTGTATTTTTACCATTAAATCCCCAAAAGACTTTGCGCCATATATTGGCATTCCCTTTCCTTTTAGGCGTAAGGTTTTTCCATTATCTGTAGCTTTTGGCACAGACATATTTACAGAACCTGTAAGTGTTGGAATCTCTATTTTTCCACCTAAAATGGCTGTATATAGGTCTATAGTCTTGGACACCCACAAATCGTTGCCCTTGCGTTCAAATCTTGGGTCTGGTTGTATGAGAAGGCTTATATATAAATCGCCCTTAGAACCGCCATTTGCTCCAGGATGTCCTTTTCCTTTTATTTTTAGTTTTAGACCATCATAAGACCCAGGTTTAATCGTTATTCTTAGTTTTTGACCATTAAGTTCAAAGGTGCGTTTGCTACCTTGGTAAGCTTCTAAGAGTGTAATCGGTAATTCGGCTTCTATATCGCCTCCTGCAAAACCTCTTGAACTACGTTGTTGACGACCACCTTCAGCTCCTCTGCCTCCAAAGAACTGCTCAAAAAAGCTAGAAAAACCGCCTTCCCCTCCTTCACCGCCAAAGAACTCTGATGGGTCACCTTCGTAATAATAGCTGTTTTGTCCGTTAGGTTGCTGTTGTGCATACTGTCTCCAATCACCGTCAGCTTGGTCGTAAGCTTGCCAGTTAGCTCCTAAGGTGTCATATTTTTCTCTTTTTTCTGCATTACTAAGCACCTCATTTGCCTCATTGACTTCTTTAAATTTTTCTTCAGCAGCCTTATCACCTTTGGTTTTATCTGGGTGATATTTAGCAGCCAGTTTTCGATAGGCTTTTTTTATGTCTTTTGGTGTTGCGTTCTTGTCAACACCAAGTATTTTGTAATAATCTTTATATTCCATTTTTATATATTTATTTAACTATTAATGGATGCATTTGGTGTTGTGATTTATAATTTCAATTTAAAAAACGGCTCTTGAAGCTTGTTTTTAAGGTGTTTTGAGCTTCTTGAAGCAATTTGTCTATAGTATTGACTTGCATACGTTTTATATGTGCAATTTCCTTGGCATCGAATCCTCTAAGCGTATATAAGTCAAACACACTTTGCGTTGCCATCGGTAATTTTTTCAATACCATTTTGGTGTGCGTATTTATACGCTCTTTAGTCAATTCTTTTTCTAGTTTTGCAGTAAGTTCCTTTTCATTGTCTTCAACAAAAATGTCTTTTAACTCATAATTGTTTTTTCTTAAACTGGTGTCATCTAACTCATCAAGCATTACTAAATCGCCATCACCATCTGTACTGAACTCTTCTTCCATAGCATCCCATTCTGGTTTAGCATAATCATCTATGTCTTTGAAGAAGAAATCCTCAAACTCTTCATCAATTAAGGCATCTTGAATCAAAGTGTCAATTGCCTTGAAGAGCCAGATATGAAATTCATCTTGATTATCAAGTTCCTCTATATGGTCATACACATATATGTACAGGTCGTTCACAAAGTCATCTACACCATATCCTTGTTGTTTTAATAATTCTTTTTTTGAGGCTGTTTCAATACTGTTTTGGATATATTTTTTTATAGCAGGCAACAGCTCCATAAACTTATCTTTAAAAGCATCTTGCTTATTCTCTTTTTTTAAGGTTCTTAAAACCACAAAGGCCTCTTGTATTTGTATGTGATATGTGTTTTTCATAATTCTTTATTTTCAGTTTATTCTTATGATTTTGTTTCTAATTGTAATGGTCTTATGTCAAAAAAAGTACCAATTCATATTTCAAAATCTTCTTATTAATCAGGGAACTATAATGAGGGTATGTTTCGCTATAATGACATATATATAACAGTGACATAATGACGCTATTTAAGTTTATCGAACTGACACCTTGACAAGATTATGTAAATTTTGGCAGAAAGTTCTTGATTCAAATCAATTGAAAAGGCTTCTTTTCATTTTGGCATTTCATTTGCTTAGCGCTATTTAGAAATCAATCAAGATTTCAAAATTGTTTTAATGTTTAACTTAAATTTTTGTTATTATGAGCACTTTAGTTAATGTTCCTAAAAATGGAGGTTTAGCAAATGTTAATTCAGCTTCAAACTTCCCAACTTGGTCAAACTGGATAGATGATATCTTTAACAGAGACCTACCATCAGTATTTACCTCAAATTTTAATACTGGTATTACGTTGCCAAAAGTAAATATCAAGGAAACATCTGATGCTTTCGTGGTGGATATGGCGGTGCCTGGTCTAAAGAAATCTGATTTTCACATTGACCTTGACAATCAAGTGTTGTCTATCTCTACAGAGATGAAAGAAGAAAATGAGCACAAAGAAGAAAACTTTACTCGTAGAGAGTATGGCTATTCTTCGTTCAAAAGAACCTTTTCGTTACCTGAGAGCGTAGATGAAAATAAGATTGATGCGAGCTACAAAGATGGTATTCTTAGCATTCATTTGCCTAAGAAAGAGGAGGCTAAACAAAAGCCTGCTAGAACCATTAAGATTTCGTAATTGGTTGGTTAGTTTTTTTTGATTGATTGAAGTTGGGGGCTGGAAACCCAGCCCCTTTCTTTATCAAAAGTGTTGAATCCTTTAATTTTTTTGAAAAATGAAAGTATTTGGAAAAGAAATAGGAAAAGCCATAAAATTTCCACCATTTATAGACCAGTTTGTAGGCAAACTATTGCCTAATCATAGAAATGAAGAAATGGTAATTGTGCCTTCTGTTAATATAAGTGATGAAGATAAAGCGTTTGAACTCTCCATAGCCTTACCAGGTATGGGTAAAGAAGATGTTCAAATAGAAGTACAGGATAATTATTTAACCATTCGAGCTCAATCTCATGCCCAAAAAGAAGAAAAGAACAGAAATTGGATTAGAACAGAGTTTGTGAGCCATTCCTTTTACAGAGCATTTGAGCTACCTACAAATGCAGATCCTGAAAAAGTAGAGGCAAAGATGAAGAATGGACGATTAGATATTAAAGTGGGTAAAAAAGATAATCTAAAAGCACAAAAAACAATTACTGTAAACTAAAGAGTTTTTAAGAACAAGTTTAACCTTTAAATAACATCATAAAATGAAAACACTAAAATATTTCTTTCTAGGTATGTTAGCTGTGTTACTTGTTGCTTGTAACACAAATGATACTGCTAAAAAAACTGACGACAAGTCTTCTGAAATTGAGAAAGAGGCTGTTATAAAACCAGTTAAAAATTATCTAGAAAAGGCAGATTTTAAAGAAAATGTGGATAAAGAAATAAACGAAATAATCACGTTAGCCAATGATGATTTATTAGTAGATGCAGAAATGGTCATAGACGCAACCAAAGAAGCACGTAAAGCGATTGCAGACAGTAGCTTTGCAGATGCCAAATCTTATATAGAGCTTGGCATAGGTAAAGCAGAAGCTTTGACCGCATTAAACCCAAAATTAGCATTGGCACCTATAGATTTTACAGTAGAAACAAATGATTTGGTTACTAATATATCTGCTATCAAAACGATATCCGAAGCTGCAGAAGAAGCTTTGGAAGACGGTAAAATACAAGTAGCTAGAGAGCTTTTGCAAGGCTTGAGAAGTGAGCTTAAAATAAAAGAATACAGATTGCCAATAGCCACGTATCCTAATGCACTAAAAGCAGCACTGGTACTTACTAAAGACGAAAAATATCAAGAAGCTGGTGTATTGCTCAATGCAACGTTGAACACCATTGTGACCGAAGAAAAGATTCTGCCATTGCCTATTCTTCGTGCAGAACGTATGCTAGAAGAAGTGGAGACATTGGTTAATAAGGATGATTTTAAAAAGGAAGATGTAAAGTTGTTATTAGAAAATGCCGAGTATGAAATCAACTTTGCCGAAGCACTTGGCTATGGTAAAAAGGATAAAGAATATAAAGAGTTGTATAGTGCAATTAAAGAAGTAAAAAAACAAATGAGGGATGATTCCAATACCAACGAAAAAGGACTTATTAAGAAGTTAAGATATAAGTTAAAAACATTTAAAGAGAAAATATCATAACATCTAGTATTTGGTTTTGGTTTCTTGAAATTATGTGAGTAGTGACATTGTCTCACTACTCACATAATCTAAAAAAAATGATAATAAACAGTATAAAAACAATCATTATGGCTAAGAAATTTAAACCAGGAGATTGGGTGAAAATAAAAGGAAACGATTCTAGACCAAAAATGGAAGTTCTAAAATACATTTCAAAAAAAGAACCAATTTTTGGTTTTGTAAACAATGATACTTATCTGGAATGTGTATGGTATAAAAATGGCGAACGAAGGCTAGAAGTATTTCATCAAGATAGGTTAATAAAACAGATAGAAACAGATAAATGGTTTGTTTAAAGAATACTTATAACAAATACACCCATAATATATAGGATGACATAGAAATAATTAAAAACACAAAACGATGAAAAAGGCTATTTTACTTTTAATTCTAGGCTTATTGAGCGCAAGCTGCAATAGCCAAAAAAATGAGACCAAGAAGGGCGATACCAAAGAAAAACAAGAGAAAATTGCTGAAGCACCGAAAGGCTCTTGGAAGGTAGACAAAGAATTTGATGAGAATGGAAACCTTATTAGATACGATAGTATTTATTCTTGGTCTTCAGATGAGAAATGGAATGATTTAGCATCCTTTGATAAGGATAGTTTACTAAAATCCTTTAAGTCAAAATTTCACAATCACTTTTCTCATTTTGAAAATGAGGGATTTGACGATGTCTTTGCACAAGATTCGCTTTTTGGAAAACATTTTTTTAACGATAATTTTTTCAAAAGTGATTTCGGTAAAGACTTTATGGATATTGATTGGATGACAAAACAAATGGTAGCAAAACAGAAGAAGTTTTTAGAAAAGTATCAATCGGAATTTCAAAAGCCCGATGAACAACAACCCAAAGAATAAATACTATTAAACTAGTTGAAATATTAAAAAATTTAAAAACATCAAAAAAAATGAAAAAGACAGTTTTAATTTCAGCCCTATTTTCATTAATCATAAGTGTTGGTGTAATAGGAGGATATGAATATTTCGGAAAAAACACCGTTGAAATCAAACACGTTACCGCTGCTAGCGGACAAAAGGTACTTTATGCGGCTAATGCAAATGGTGAAATAACCCCTTTGGATTTCACAAAAACCACAGATAAAGTATTGGATGCAGTAGTACATATAAGTTCAAAGAAAATGATGCCTAATGGAATGAATGGAATGCAACAATATAGAAGCATCCCAGACCCGTTTCAAGAGTTTTTTAAACAAGGTCCATTTGGCAATTTCTATCAAAAACAATATGACTATAGAAAGCCACAAGATGGAGCGAATGAAGATGATGAATCGCAGCGTGTAGAACCAGAAACAATGCCAGTAATGGGAACAGGTTCTGGAGTGGTTATAAATGAAAAAGGGTATATACTAACCAATAATCACGTCATAGACAATGCGGACGAGGTAGAAGTCACTTTACATAATAACGGAACTTACAAAGCTACAGTCATCGGTACAGACCCAGCTACAGATTTGGCATTGCTGCAAATTAAGGCAAATGATTTAACCGTTTTACCTATGGTAAATTCTGATGATGTAAAAGTTGGAGAATGGGTATTGGCAGTTGGTAACCCGTTTAGTCTTAACTCTACGGTTACCGCTGGTATCGTGAGTGCAAAGGCAAGAAATATCAATATCAACAAAGATAAGTTTGCAGTAGAAAGTTTTATCCAGACCGATGCGGCCATCAACCCAGGAAACAGCGGTGGAGCCTTGGTTAATCTCAACGGAGATTTAATAGGTATCAATACGGCTATTGCAAGTAATACAGGTTCTTACAGCGGTTATGGCTTTGCAGTACCAAGTAATATTGCTAGTAAGGTTGTTGAAGATTTACTAAAATATGGAGCTGTACAACGCGGAATGTTGGGAGTAACCATACGCACAATGGATGGGCACTTGGCTAAAGAAAAAGATATAAAACTAAAGCAAGGTGTCTATGTAGAAAAAGTCTCTGAAGGTAGTGCAGCAGATAAAGCCGGTATTAAAGATGGTGACATCATTTTAAGTGTGGATGATAAGAAAGTATTAACATCACCTATGCTACAAGGAATGATAGCCGAAAAAAGACCTGGTGATAAAGTAGATGTAACTATTATCCGTGATGGTAAAGAAAAAGAGATAAGCGTAGTGCTTGAAAATAAAAAAGGGAGTACTAAACTTAAGAAAAAAGAGCATAATGAAGTACTGAATATCTTGGGTGCGGAATTAGAAAACCTCGATAAAGAGGTAGCCAAAAAACTGGATATTGATGGCGGCGTAAAAGTAACAGAACTTTATGCTGGTAAACTACGTCGACAAACCCAAATGCGCGACGGCTTCATAATCACACATATCGATGGCCGTAAAATAAAAGATGTTGAAGATGTAATGAAAGCCTTGGAGGATAAAGAAGGAGGAGTGATGTTAGAAGGTATCTATGAAGATATGCCAGGTAAATATTATTACGCTTTTGGACTTAACTCTTAGTTCTCTAGTAATTAGATTTAATCAAACAGAAGAGGCTGTCTAAAAAGGCAGCCTCTTTTTTATGTTTTTTATTTTAGAAAGAGCATTGGTTTTCTTATCTTAATGTTATGAAAAGCAACGTTATATGGAAGACCAACAGCCAGTCACAATTGAGTCTTCTCCCTCCCAGTTATGATGATTTTGTTCCAGAGCATCATCCCGTTCGTATCGTTAACAGCATTTTGGATCAGATAGATATTGCCTGCATAGAAAAGACCTATAAAGGCGGTGGGACCTCGAGCTACCATCCCAGGGATCTGCTCAAAATTTTAGTCTACGCCTACCTTCGCAACTTATATTCATCCCGGAAGATCGAACAGGCCCTGGGTGAGAACGTTCATTTTATGTGGATCAGTGGCTGTATCCGGCCCGACCATAATACCATCAGTAATTTTCGTTCAGCAAAACTCAGGGGAACGTTCAAAAAGATCTTTAACCAAGTTGTCATTCTGCTAGCAGAACAGGGCTACTTAAGTCTGAAAGAGATCTTTGTTGATGGCACCAAGATCGAGGCCAATGCCAATCGCTATACTTTTGTGTGGGGAAAGAGCATCAAGACCTCACGCACGCGTATTGAAAACCAGCTCAGGGATTTATGGCAATATCTAGAGACCGTATATGCGGAAGAAGAACAGAAACCCAATGAGCCCGATAGCTTTAAGGCCATAGACCCTAACGAAGTATCACAAACTATCGATAAGATCAACCAAGCACTTCAAGGAAAGGATATTGATAAAAAAGTACAGCAAAAACTTAATTATGCCATTATGCCAAGAAGAACTGGCCAGGGAATATTGCCAGATACAATACCTACGAAGAGCAGATGGGCGGACGCAACTCCATGAGCAAGACAGATCCCGACGCTACTTTTATGAGGATGAAAGAAGACCACATGCTCAATGGGCAGCTCAAGCCCGGTTACAACCTGCAGGCGGCCACCAACAACCAGTTTATAGCAAACTACACCCTTGCACAGACCACCGCAGACACTACCACACTTATCGAGCATACCGAAGATTTTATATCCGGTTATGGCAAACCACCTGAAACACTGACAGCCGATGCGGGCTATGGCAGTGATGAAAACTACAGCTACCTCGAAGATAATGATATTGAAGCTTTTGTAAAATACAGTTACTTCCACAGGGAACAGTTGGATGACAAACGTGGCAATACTAAAAATCCCTTTGCAGCAGATAAGCTCTTTTATAACGAAGGAACAGATACTTATTATTGTCCAATGGGGCAACCAATGCAGAACATAGGTAACTATATAAGAAAAACAGCTACCGGATATGAACAAAAAATAGATAGGTATCAAGCTGAAAACTGTGCAGGTTGCCAGCTTAGGAGCCTGTGCCATCAATCAAAGGGCAACCGTATTGTAGAGCGGAACCACAGACTAGCAAGGCTCAGGGCAAAAGCGAAACAAAAATTATTAAGTCCAGAAGGAATTGCTCACAGAAAACAAAGATGTTGGGATGTAGAGGCAGTATTTGGTAACATAAAACACAATATGAACTTTAAAAGGTTTATGTTGAGAGGTCTGGATAAAGTGGAAACAGAAATAGGACTCATAGCAATGGCACATAATCTTAAAAAAGTGAGTTTAGCGATGTAAGAATCGCTTTGCCTCATTTTAACCCAAAACTAATTACCTAATTTTCCGAGAAAATCTATAATTGAACTAAAATAACCAAAAAATAAAAGGTCGCCTAAATAGTTTTTAGACGACCTCTTTTTTAATACGAAGTAAAATGAAAATTTCAGGTTTTTCCGATAAAATAATAGGTATTGTTCTATCTGGTGGCGGTGTAAAAGGTATTGCTCATATAGGTGTTCTAAAGGCATTGATGCAAAGAGATATTTATCCCGATATAATTTCTGGGGCCAGCGCAGGAGCATTGATAGGAGGTTTATATGCAGATGGAGTTTCTACTGAAGATATGTTGTTATTTTTTAAAGAAACCCCTTTGCTTAAGTACAACTTTATGACCATAAACAAACCAGGGCTTTTTGATACTGATAAATACCTGCCATTTTTTGAAGATTATTTCTCAGCACATCATTTCGAAGGTCTTGAAAAAAAGTTGACTGTGGTAACAACTAACCTTCAAAAAGGGGAGCAAGTTTTTTTTGAAAAAGGGGAGTTGTTTAAGCCACTTTTAGCATCGGCAGCATTACCGCCAGTATTTAGTCCTGTTTCGATTGATGGCACTATGTATGCAGATGGCGGAATAATGAATAATTTTCCTGTGGAACCTTTAGTAGATAATTGTGATGTTATTATAGGTTCTTATACGTCGTCAATGAAAGAGGTTGGTAAAGGACAGCTAAAAACTTCTGTTCAAATTTCCCAACGAACAAACTTATTGATGTTGCACGCAAATTCAAGGGAAAAACTCTGTGTGCCAGATTTGTAATTCGTACCAAAAGAATTGGAAAAAATAGGCATTTTAGATAAGAGAAGTATTGATAAGGCATTTGTTCTAGGATATGATTATGCCAGCCGTAAATTAGAAGAGATGATTTAAAAAAAATTTAACCAGAAAATTGAATGTATTTGAATAGTTAGTTTTTGATTGTTGTAGATAATGTTTAATTCTAAATATTTAGGATATGGAAAAGTTAGCTATTGGTATGACATTGTTATTGATAATTTATGCAGCCTTTGCGATGTTGATAAACTGGTTGTTCTTGTCTGAAAGAAATTTTAAATTTTGGAATAGTACATATTACATTCAAAAATTGCAGGATTTTTTACAATCCCTTAGTTACCTGCGAAAATTGAATAAGCAATAAGTATTTTTCTTGTAACTATTTATTAAGAGTATTTGGATAAGAGCGCTAATTCAATTTATTATTTAAGTATTTGCTTAAATAAGTAATTGACTATACCTTTGCTCGTCTAAAGCATTAATATGAAACTAGAAATATCCTGTACAAGAGCTGAGGCTGACCATAAGCAGTTACTAAACTGTAGAACTACCATTGATGGTATGGCTAATGGTTTCGACAAAATATCGAAACTACTATCTATTTCAGGTAATGAAGTGCGCTTAAAAGTTCTATTTCTTTTAAATATGGAAAAAGAATTATGCCCTTGTGATTTAGCTGATATTTTAGGTATGAGTGTTCCTGCCGTTTCTCAGCATATACGAAAAATGAAAGATGCAGGTATTATAAGCTCAAGGAGAGAAGGGCAAACCTTATACTATTCATTGAATGAGGATGAGACGGATATTCTGAATAGCATATTTAAGTCAATCAAATTAGAAAGAAAAACAGCATAAATTTTTAATTATGAGTACAGAAAAAACATCGAAAAATGTAGCATATACAGGTTTGTTTGCTGCAATAGCAGCGTCATCTTGTTGCATACCACCAGTTATTGCATTAATTGCTGGAATTGGAGGGAGTGCATCCGCTTTATCTTGGATGGAACCTTTTAGACCCTATTTAATTGGTGTCGCTATCATAGCAATTGGTTATGCGTGGTATGATTATCTAAAACCTAAAAAAGCAGATGATTGCTGTGAAGTAGATGCAAAGCCAAAGTGGTTTCAAACTAAAGGGTTTTTAATAGGAATTACACTATTTGCGGCTATCTCAATAAGCTTTCCGTACTACTCTCATATTTTTTATCCAGATAATAAAAAAGAAGTGGTTATAGTGAATCAATCCAATATTCAAACGGTAAATTTTGATGTAAAAGGGATGACTTGTGCTTCTTGCGAACAACACATTACGCACGCTGTTAATGAATTAGAGGGTATTGTAAACGTAAATGCTTCCTATGAAAAAGCTAACGCAAAAGTAGAATTCGATAATTCGAAAACTACTAAAGAGGATATAGAAAAAGCAATTAATTCTACAGGCTATAAAGTAACCTACAAAGAAGAAAATTAATGGAAGTCCAATTAAAATCAGAAATTACCTGCCCAAACTGCGGACATAAAAAAGTAGAGGATATGCCAACAAACGCTTGTCAGTTTTTCTACGAATGTGAGAATTGTAAAACGGTTCTAAAACCAAATGAAGGGGATTGCTGTGTTTATTGCAGTTATGGGACAGTTTCTTGTCCACCAATTCAAGAAAACAACAGTTGTTGTTAAGTAAATAGGTTTTAAATGACCATCCATTAAACAAGCGCCAATTTGAAAAATAGTATTCTAAAATTTACTTCCGCTTATCCCCAGCTTTTGTATCAAAAGCAATCAAATTAAAGAGTTCTCGCATTCTGCTTCGGACACGGTTTCCATAGCGTTCTTCAAGTTCTTCAGCATTCAGATTGGTGGTGGCGTGGGTTTTGATTTTATGTTTGGTATCGAGATAGAGTTCGTAACGGGAAAGTAGTACTTCGCCCATCACGTTTAAATCTTTTCCATAAAATCTACCCGCAGGTTCAACGCCTAAATCATCAAAACAATAGAATTTAGTATTGCCGTATTCTTCAACAGTTTTAAAACCAAGATGGTTAAAACCAAAAGTTACATTCCGGCAAGGAATCATTTCGTAAGGGCGCTGCAAGGGAACTAAATGACGTAGCAATTTCATTAGACTGGTCTTTCCACACCCTACTGGTCCAGAAAGAAGAATGCCCTTGTCGATATCAATTCCGTAGGTCTTGCAATTTTCTTTATCCTTGATGAAATATGAACAAAGCTTCAGTAAAATATCTTTATCCTCATCGTAAATTTTGAATCTCTCGCCAAACAATAGCTTGCCTTTCGCATTCAAGTAAATCAAAATTTTTGGAAAGTCGTAGAGAACGCTTTTGCCATCAAACTTTCCGAGCGAATATTCCACGCCACCTTCGATAATTTTAGAGGGGTTGTCCATAATTTTTGTTTTTAGTGGTTCGCAAGTTGTCCTTGATTTGGGACGCCTGTTTTATGTTTGGTTTGTTTTCTTCATTGAAAAGCTCGCTTCTATCAATCCAGTTCAAAGCTAAGGCTCGCCAATCTCGAATTTCTTTTCCATCGCTAGTTTGCCAATTTCGAGTTTCATAATGCTCGAAGAATTTTTTTCCTTCATCAGCATTAAAACTTTTTTCCATAAAAAAATCAATAACGGCCTGCCAGCCCTTTGGTTGTTTTATATTGTTTACTTGTTTGGTATTGTTTATAGTAGATACCAATGCTTGTCCACCTATGGGACGGTGCGAGTCCATAACTTGTCCGTTTATGGGATGGTGCTGTCCAGTAAGCGGTACACCATTGGGACGGTACTGTTCCGCAACCTGTTCTAATATGGGACTGTACCGTCCCATATCCGGTTCATCACTTGTACCGATAATGGACATCTTGATTTTACTGCCCTTGTATGGATTGTTGGAAGGAAAGTAGCTCAGGTAGTCCCAAGAATCTAAATCGGTCACACATCTGTGGTATGTGGATTTTGAGCCTATTTTAGAAGCAAGCATCAGATCCCTGCGGTTCACGTAAAATTCATCCGCAAATCTAGAGCTGTTCCATTCTTGGAAAAGCGCCATATACAAACTGATATGCGTAGGATTGAGCCGGTCATCAAAAAAGAACTTTTCAAAAGCCGCATTTAGTAGCTTTATATAGTTCATCACTTAAGAGTTTAGACCGTGATGAACACGGTTGGCGTCCATCACTTTTTGAATTTCCTCTGTATCATAGTAGATAATACCACCCACTTTTGTGTATGGCAATGTGCCATTGATGCGAAGATTCTGCAATGTACCAGGGCTAACTTGAAGCAAGTCCATTACCTCAGAAGATTTGAGGTATTTTTTTAGTTTTCCGCTGGATTGTCTGGTCAATAATTGTTTGATGTCATCGAGTAATTCCATTTTGAATTCCCGAAGGTCGTCTGTGGTAATAATACTTGTCGGCATAATAGAACGGTTTTAATGGAAAGGGACTATCTGGGTTAATGATTTTAAATGATAGTCCCTGACCTGATTTGACTTTCGTTCTACAAATTTGAATAGGTTTATTGGATTTTATTCCCCAGTACGACCGTACTACGGTCAAAATTTAACATCTTGAAATTTGGTGCGTTTTGGTAAGTTTTGAAGGCGTTTTGTAAATCGACACCATCAAATTGAACTAAATTTTATGAAAAACAAATGCAGAATTCAATTACCGTAGGTCAACCGTACTACGGTCTTTTTTTAACAGCTCAAAATAGAAAGGCATAATAAAAAAATTGAAGGTTTATTCCTCGCTTTTATCCATTTCAATGAGTAGTGATGTAGAGAGTTCGTCGAGAAAAAGCGTTCTACTGTTTTTCCTGTTTTTGATATCGTGATAGGTTTTGTAGATGTCCTTTGGCTCAATATTAAAAAGCTGTTGTAACTTTTTTGAAACTTGCATTATACCCTGATTTTCCTGTTTGCCCAATCCTTTCGCACACAATGCGTAAACCAGTTCCACGTAGTCTGTATTAGAAAAAGGCCAGTCCATCTTTTCAATTGGTTTAATGGATTTAAGTTTACCATTTAAATCGTTGCGAATTTTAAATTTTTTCTCATCTAAATAAATTGCTAGCGAATTATAGGCTCTGTATTTCCCAAGAAGCATATCTCTTGGTGTACAAAATTCAGGGTCTTGGAAATAGAATTTAGACGTAGCTATAATGTAAGAACCCAAAAATTCTCGTGTATAATATTCTTTATCAAAATGAGTATGGTTTGAATCAGTATATTGAGTGAAGTCTAAATTGTAGCTAAAGAAACGATTAACTTTCTGCATCTTTTTTCTAATAAATTTGCGTTGTGATTCCTTGTCTGTTTTGGGGAATTGAATTTCAAAAGAACGAATTTCAGAAAAATAGATAAGATGTCTTAAAGGGATTTGTTTTGTGTGCTTAAAAAAATAAATCTCATCCGAGATAGAGGCGAAACCTTTGTTAATAATTTCCTTTTTAAATTGACCTAAAAGTTTCGTGCAGACTATAATAGAATGCTTTGAGCGTTGCATAATTGTCTCTGAATTTTCTTCAATTTCTAATAATTGTTTTTCTAGATTTTGTGCGAGTAAATGTAATTTCATACCATACCTAATTACAGAGTTATTAACTGTTAATAGTAGGGTCGATATTAGATAAGGTAATTACAAAGAATTATGTAGTTGACGTTCTATAGACAGTTTTTTACTGGAAAGCTGCAAAAATTATGCCTTTCTTAAAATTTCTTAAAAGTTGGTACTTGCGAAGTGTTCTGTAAATGGTAAAACTCAGATTAAAAACTAATTACACTATCCAAAGCATCATCAGCATCTCTATGAATAAAGTTTGCTTGATAGTTTAAAGTAGTTTTTAAGTCGCTATGTCTGTAAAGCTTCTGTAACATTAATGGGTGGATTTTATCCCCTGCAATATTTCCAAAAGTGTGACGCGCAATATGATTAGATAAGCTTTTGTCAATATCACATTGGGCAGCGATTCTAATTAAATATTTATTGAAGAGTTTAGTGGCATTTCTAGTCTTAGTAAAAAAATCTTCATCATCATTTGGCCGGACTTCATTTAAAAAAGGAAAGATATATCCACCATTATTTTTTCTGTTCATTTTGTAAAAATCTAGAATAGCTTTCGCTTTTTCGGGAACTTTAAGGCTTAAAGGCTTCTCGTTCTTATTCATAACGTAATACAGCCTATCATCCTTAAAATCAGACCATTTTAATTTTACAACATCTGAAATACGAATACCAGCAAAATAAAAGGAAATCAACCATACATTATGCGTATGCCAAATCGAAGAATAAGGTTCTAATTTCAATGATTCAATTTTTTCGACCTCTTCGATAGTTAGACCTATCTTATTACTAGTTCCTAATCTGATTTTTTCTTTGTCACCAGCAAAAGGGTAATACTTTGCAGAAACCACACCATCTTTAATGGCAACATTGAATAGAGTTCTGATAAAAATTAATTGATTTGAAATTGTTCTAGTTTTCTGATTAAGATAAGCGGAACAAAAGGTTTTATAGCGTTCTAGAAAAGCCTGATTAATATCTTGAAACTTCAAATCTTTTTTCTTTTGGAAATGTTCAATTCCATCAATAAAGGAATATTCCGACTTTCTAGCCTTGCCAACTCTATCTCTTCTTCGTTTTGCAATACCTTCGATAACATCTTTTTTAGTTAAAGAAGTTTTGAGATTTAAAAACTCTTCAATGTTGTATAAAATAGAAAGCTCTGATTTGGCTACTGAAAAAACTTTACGGTCATATTTTGTTTCTATCCGTTGAGCAGCAACTGCAAAAAACGATTTAGAGCCGCCTGGACCTTTCAGTTTTTGTTTGACCTGTTTTGGAGTAATATTTTCATCTTGGTTATTTAAATAAACATCGTTGGCTTCTGTTAATTTTTTAAGTAAAAAATTATTTAGCATTTTATAATTTGGATGACTTCTTTTTGCTTGTCCAGCAACTTTATCCCAATCCTTTGCAAGAACGTATTGACCAAGCCACTTATAATTAGTCTTATAATTTGCACTTATTCTTATGGCCAATGGAATTGTACCATCCTTTTTAATCATATTTTTACGAAGAACAATTTTTATATTAGCCATAACTTACTTTTTGCAATGATAAAGATACAAAAACTAGTACAGAATAAGTACAGAATAATTTGGTATCAGATGCCTATAATTGATGATAAATTTTATTAAAATTATGTAAATCATTGATTTTAAGTAGTTTTAAGTTTTGTTGGTTGCTGTACGGACTAAGCTCATAACCCGAAGGTCACTGGTTCGAGTCCAGTTCCCGCTACTAGTAAAATCAAGGCTTCACAGAAATGTGAGGCCTTTTTTTATGTCTTGGGTACAACATAGGTACAACATTCTGCTGTTTTACTCACATCATTCTTATTGATGTTAAATCTTATTATTTACACATAAATACTATTATATCACTATCCGAATAATAGATTTTAGGTAATCACAACCCTACTTCTTCGAATGGGGAGATTATTATTATACAATATTACCGCAATTTAAACTCGTAAAATACTTCCATCAAAAGACTACGGCATAAAGCCATCACTTCTTCCAACGCTTATTTATTCCGTTTCCTTTTGAGCCAAGATTTTATCTTCCGTTTGGGTTCTGCTTAAATATTGTTTAATCTAAATTCAAAAGTTATGTATTTACAAAAGTTACAACAAGATGACATTTTCGTTCCAAATGAAATGACATCATTAGCAAGTATTACAGGAATGGAATCCCGAAAAGGACTTGAAAATGCCATTATATCCAATGGTAAAATCGTCAATGTAGTGTCCAACAGTTACGGACACATTCCGAATGAACTCTTTTTTAAAAAGGCCGAACAGTTATTGATAGATGCCCAATTGAAATACAGCAAACGAACAATCAATAGGGATGACAGGTCTTTTATAACTGACTTTATAATTGAGGATAAAAACCAATTTACCTTAAAAAATGAATCAGGTAGAATACTGCCGATGCTTCGTTTTAAAAATTCCTATGATGGCAGGGAAAAGACTTCGGGACATTTTGGGTTTTATAGAGAAGTTTGCACTAACGGACTTCACGTCTCCAATGCACAGATAGACTTTTCAATAAAACATACGAAGAATAATACCGAATTAGTATTACCGAAATTGAACGGTTTGTTCGAAAAATTTATGGATAACGAATACTACGAGATTACTAGAAAATTCAAGGAATTGGAAGAAATAGTACTTATTGATACTAGAGCTTTTGTAAAAGAAATACTTGAAAAAACGAAACTATTTCGATATGAATGTAGCGACAAAAACGATAATCCATCAATGAAAGCAAGAGAGTTACTAAACTTAATAGCTATAGAGGGAAATGATTACTACGAAACACCAACGTTGTGGGATGGTTACAATGCCTTTAACTGGATGCTTCACAATACCTTGAGAAAAACCTTTTCACAACAAGAAAAGTTTGATAAGATAGTATTCGATGAAGTTTATGCGATGGTGTAAATGGAAATAAAAGGTTCATCCAGTACCTACTTAAACTGGATTTGTTCTATTAGTTGTTCTTAAGTATTAAATCCCATTCAGCATGTTCCCCTGCATTCCGCAGAAAAAGCTTCATTTCGGTAAATACGCTTCACTTTAAATATCTTGGACACAACTTCAAAGTTTCCGATTTCCATTTCATTAATCCCTTAAAAAAGCGGGAAACACTTCATTCCCAATCTACACCTTTAAAGTCAAGTCCGCTTAACATACCACTAAACGAGAATAATCAGTTTTCATAATCCGGTAAGCACATTCCCCTGCATTTCGCGAAAAACTACATTTCGGGAAAAGAGCTTCCCTGCACAGGTCTTGGACACAATCCCCAATTTTAGCTTTCCATTCCGTTAACCCGATCCGCTGCGCTGGAACGGGACACTTCATTTCAGAGCTAAAACTGTGAATAGCGTCCGCCAAATCGGAATTCCATTATTCATTTGGTACCGCTTCCTATGTTTTTGTATTTCACAAAAGCCTTTAGACTTACATCCGCACCCTCGCCGTTATCCCCTTTTTTCGACAGCAAAACAACAACATTCATTTTTGGACAGCGGCATAAACCGTTGCGCAAAGCTTCACTTTTTATACGCCTTACCAAAACTGAATATTGAATCACACTAAGCAACAAAAAAAGGTAACAGCGAGGGCGCTATGGGAAGTAAATCTAAAATGAATCTTATGAAATCTTACAAAAACATCAAAAAGGAAGCAGCACCAAAAAAAACAAAAAAGAAAAACGCTCAAGATATAATAAGTAAATCACTTCAAAAAATATAAATGCAAACTGTCTGAATGGTTCAGATAGATTTTAATTAATTCTTAAAAATTTTATTATGGGTACTTTAAAAAATCACGTACAGTTAATCGGAAACGTTGGACAAGAGCCAACCATTACAAACCTTGAAAGCGGTAAAAAAGTAGCACGTTTTTCATTGGCTACAAACGAGTATTACAAAGATGCCAAAGGCGAAAAACAAACGGACACCAATTGGCATACTGTAGTTGCTTGGGGAAAGACTGCTGAAATTATAGAAAAATTTGTAAGCAAGGGTAAAGAACTAGGTGTTACAGGGAAACTTAAAACTCGAACATATACAACCGATGATGGCAATGAACGCTATGTAACAGAGGTTGAAGCAAATGAAATCCTATTACTTGGAAGTAAAAACGAAAAGTAGGATTCAAAAATTAAAGAGGGCGTAACCGTCTAAAGATGCGCCCTCTTTTTTCATTATTCACACATTAAATATATTCACAATGAAAGTACAAGTTAACGAAATTAAAGAAGGATTACAACATTTTCACGGTACGGAAATGTTCTATTCTATTCCATTATTACGAACCCGATTTACGGACGGACTAAAATATTTGTCCGAGGTCGCAGAATGTTTTTGGCTGATTACGGACACATCCGTAATTGCAAAAAGTCTGATGAATAGAAGTGAATTTGTAACCATAGACTTTAGAAGATTGTCCAAAGAAAAACAGGATTTTACAGGTTATGAAGCTGAAATTATTTATACCGATGGCAACGATAATATTCTCGAAAAACATGGATATAGAGTAACCGATTTTCCGCTTGATGAATTGCGTTTATTTTTTGTAAATAATACGCTGATGTTATCAAGCGAATACTAAAATCTAAAGCTATGGTATATCTCAATTTTACAGACCTGAGCGAAGAAGCTCAAAACCGACTTTTAGAAAATTCTAAAATAGACGTGGAACGAAAATTTGGCGATAGTATTCGCAAATACGTAACCGAAAATTACACTTGTTTTGAAACGATGATTGAAGAAGAAGCGATGCGAAATTTATACTCTTATAAATTCATTTTCAATATTTAATTTTTTTGAAATAAGAAACAAGCACCTCTAAAATTTAGAGGTGTTTTTGTATGCAATTTATATCATATCAATAAAAAAACGTATCTTTATTCCGCTGGAAATACAGCACACAAATTAAAGTAGGGTTATCCACTTTTCGACTTTCGCCGATAACCATACACATCGAAAAATAACATATCGGAAAATTATTTTCCTAAAATGGCAATCAGCTTTTTGAGCTGGATTGTATGGATTTTTGTTCGCCTGTGGCGAACGAAAAGATTTCCATGTTAAAATCTAGAAAAAATGCAAAAATTTTTAGGCTACATTTTTGACATAGGGTTGCTGTCTTTT
>MDSY01017416.1_pt1 | contig 59374 bp, 58 predicted proteins | sample 811131 | NCBI WGS metagenome assembly MDSY01 (sample SAMN05326643, study PRJNA326480) | marine metagenome | isolation source: seawater | place: Atlantic Ocean: South West | collected 2010 | reverse complement strand
TATTTGCGCCCGTAGCTCAGCTGGATAGAGTACTTGGCTTCGAACCAAGGGGTCAGGAGTTCGAATCTTCTCGGGCGCGCCAATTTTTATAGTTTATTATTCTCTAAATACATCTTGGCTGACACTTCGTCAATTCCTGACATCAACTTAATTGTATGATCATATTCATCAGTATTTTTTTGAGTCACGGCAATCTCAGCTAGTTCGATTAAAGAATCATAATGCTTTGAATTAAGCTTCACTGCTTGCTTAAAAAATAATTTTGCAAAATCTAGGTTAGCCATTTTTTTGTGAGCAAATCCTAAATAATACCAAGCATCTGCACTTTCATCGTCAGCTTGCGTCCATAATTTAGCTATCTTTAGCATTAACTGCCAATCCTCGTTTTGCATAGGTAATACTATTCTCATAAAAAATGGTTTTTTATTCTCAGGTAAGCTCCAAAATGGGGCTGCTTTACTTTTTAGGTCTATTTGCTCTTTTGTTTTAAGTAATTCTTTTATCCAATCAACCGGAAGACAATAGTAATAATTTTCTCTTCTTCCAGGACTTTTAAATGTCGTAATTCCAACTAGATTGAAATCAAGATCAAATAATGCCCCTCCACTAGACCCTACTGTAAAACCTGCAGACGACCTTATAATATTTCCTTTGTGAAAAGGGTATAACGCCTTAACTTTTCCATATGATGGCAGGGGCATGGGGTTATCATTTGGGAAGGTTAAAGAAAAAACTTTTTCTTCATAAGATAGTTCTTCTGATGATCGTAATTTTACAGGTGAAAGTGGTAAGTTATCAAATTTTAGAATACATAAATCATTCTCCCAATCAGCAAATACTGAAATTGGAGTATAAGTTTCATAAAATTTAACTACATTAACTCCATCGCTATCAGCAAAAACATGACAATTTGTAGCGACATGATTTTCTTTGATTACAATACCGGACCCTGTTCCAGTGACACCGCCTTTAAAAGTCACAAATACTTGTACCATTGAGTTGCTTAAACCAAACAATTCTGACTGAGCTGGGTAGCTTTGTGATGTTTGCGATAGAAACATAAGTAGTAGAAAATTTATAATTTTAACCATATAAGTTGACATGTTAACTAAGAAATAATTCATATTTTAATTATTTAATCTAAAATATATATTGCGTACTAATCATTAGTATGCTAATAATTACTAAAGGCTCAATTTTTATTGATGAAAGTCTTTTTTTTTCTTTTACTTTTAGGAGGAGTTTTAGAATGTTAAAAAAAATAAGTAGTTTGAATCAAAAATTGTTAAGTTCTTTTTTGGCAGTATTAGTAATAGGAGTTTTTTCAACAGCTGTTCAAGCTGGTGGTGAAGAGGAATCATTATATACAAGATTAGGTGGTACATATAATATTGCTCTTACGGTTGACCATCTTGTTGATAAAATTTATGTCAATAAAGCACTTAACGCTAATCCTGCACTAAAGGCAGTTCACGACGCGGCTCATACTAAAGTTGGTTTTAAAGTAATGTTAACTAATTGGGTTGTTGCTAGAACGGGTGGGCCAAAAATTTACCAGCCTGACGAATTTGGGCGCGGTAAAAATATGAAAGATAGCCACCCTCACTTAAATATTAGTGACCGTGAATTTGACATTATCATGACTGAATGTCTACAAACATTCTATGCATGGAATGTTCCTGATTATGAGATCAGTCAACTAATGGGTGACCTTCAAAGCTTTCGAGGTGTCATAGTAACTAACCCAACTGCTGGCTATAAAAATCCATACAAAACTGCCAACCAATAGGGTGATAGTATTATATTTATAATATAAAAATAAAAAAGCTATGGTTACATAGCTTTTTTATTACCTTGTAGTTTTATAATTTCCTACTCAATCCGCATTAGCTTTTTTTAATTTTTTTTCCTAGTAGACTATCTAACTTATTTTCTTTCTTTTCCATTGCTTCAGTAAGAGTGTTTAAAGTATTTTTTAGATCATTAAATTCTTTAATTTTTAGATGTGTCTGACAAGCCACCTTGTTTTGAATATCAGCAACCTTAGTTTCTAGGTTAATGCCTTTTAGAGTGAGAGACACAGATAGTACTCTTTCATCTTCTTTATTACGTGCTCTCTTGACAAAATTCATTTTTTCTAATTTTTGAACAATTGGTGTGATTGTTGGAGAGTCTAGTTTTAATATCTTAGCTATCTCTTTAATGCTGACGACTTCATTCTCCCATAAGACAATTAAAACTAGATACTGTGGATAAGTTATACCTATTTCTTTAAGATATACACGGTAGTATCTAATAATTGAATTTGTAGCAGCATATAGTGAAAAACAAAGTTGATTATTTAATAATAAATTTTTATGTTCAGTCATATCAAAATTAGTTACAGTATTTATGAAATTGTTACTTTTATATATCTGCAGTAAAGCTACTACAGATCTATAAAAATTTATTGGTAGGGAGTAGGAGGATCGAACTCCTGACCATCGGATTAAAAGTCCGGTGCTCTACCAGCTGAGCTAACTCCCCTTTATCAGAAACCGGATTATCCAGTAATATTAGAATTTGGTCAATGGAGATTGCTAATTTAAATTAGCTCATACCCGGAAATTTTCCTGCCAAGCCTCGCATCATCTTACTAATACCACCTTTAGAAAACATTTTCATCATTTTTTGCATTTCTTCAAACTGCTTCAGAAGTCTATTAACATCTTGCACCTTAACTCCAGAACCATTTGCAATCCTTATCTTTCTTTTTGCTTTAATCACAGCAGGATGTTTTCTCTCGTGAAAAGTCATTGAGCTAATAATTGCACCAATCTGAACCAAAGACTTATCCCCATCTTCCGGTTTAACTTTTGAAGCTGCATCTGATATCTGTGAGGGCATTTTGTCCATCATTGCCCCAACTCCACCCATTTTTTGCATCTGAGTAATTTGGTTTTTAAAATCATCTAAATCAAAGTTTTTCCCTGATGTAACCTTTGCTGCAAGATTCTCAGCTTCTTTTGTATCAACATTTTTTTGAGCTTCCTCAACCAAGCCAATAATATCTCCCATACCAAGTATTCGTGAAGCCATACGCTCGGGATGAAAAGCTTCCAGACCATTCGTTTTCTCACTTACTCCGATAAATTTAATTGGCTTATCAGTTATATGTCTTACAGAAAGGGCTGCTCCGCCCCTGGAATCTCCATCTAACTTTGTTAATACTACGCCTGTTAAAGGTAAGGTATCTCCAAATGCTTTAGCTGTATTCACTGCATCTTGACCTTGCATGGCATCAACAACGAATAAAGTCTCTATCGGTGAAAGTGTTTTATGTAATTGTTTAATCTCTTTCATCATTACTTCGTCAATACCCAATCGGCCTGCAGTATCAAAAATAACCACATCAAAGAAATATTTTTTTGCATAAGCTAGTGTTTCTAGAGCAATATTGTTTGGTTTATCTTTTTGTGATGAGTCGAAACATTCAATATCTAGACTGGCTGCAAGAGTTTTAAGCTGATCAATTGCTGCCGGCCGATATATATCAGCACTTGAAACTAAAACTTTCTTTTTCTGCTCTTTCAAAATTTTAGCTAACTTAGCTACTGTTGTTGTTTTACCAGAGCCCTGCAACCCAGACATCAAAATGACTGCTGGGGGTTTTGTTGATAAATTTAATCCAACATTCTCACCTCCCATTAGACTTGTTAATTCATCCTGAACGATCTTGATTATTGCCTGGCCAGGTGTAACGCTCTGCAAAACCTCAGCACCTAAAACCTTTTCCTTAACTTCGTCAATGAAGTATTTCACTACAGGTAAAGCGACATCTGCTTCTATTAAAGCAATTCTCACTTCTCGCATTGCATCACTTATATTTTCTTCGCTAAAGCGAGACTGTCCTCGTATGGTCTTTATTACTGACTGGAGTCTTTCCGTTAAATTTTCTAGCATTATCTATATTCTCAATTAAATTATTACAATTAACAGGTTGTAGCAAAATTCCATTATAATTGTCTTTAATTTTTTCAACAAACTATAATGATTATATGGAATATACAACATTACTTATATCTTCTTTGAGTTTATATGTAGTTACAGCTTTTATTTTATTTTTTAATAAAGTTAAAAATAAAAAACTAGCTAGCTTTACTTTAATATCTGCCTTAATTACTCATGCTTCGCTTATTTATATAACAATAATATTAAATAACATTAATTTAAATTTTGCAAATTCATTACTACTGCTTAGCTGGGTAACAGTTCTTTTTTATTACTTAATAAATAGAAAAATGCAATTTATTGGTCTAGAAAATCTAACTATCACACCAGCTATCTTGATTATTTTATGTCACCCCTTATTGAGAAATGACCATCACTTAGAAATTCAAATGTCAATAACCTCGATAATACATATAATTATTGCAATTCTTTCTTACAGTCTTTTGACTATTGGAGCTTTATTTTCTATCTTTATTTTATTATTTGAAAAAGAACTAAACAAAAAAGATAAAAAAATTGACAATCTAGCTAGTAACTTTTCATTGCTTAAAATGGAAGATATTTTATTTAAAATTTATTGGCTTGGCTTTTTGCTTTTATCAATAACCTTGTTCTCTGGACTTTTGTTTTCAGGTGATATTTTTGGGTCCTTATTAATATGGAATCATAAAACTTTCTTCTCTTTTTTGGCGTGGGTCATTTATGGTGGAATGCTGATTGGAAGGTTTAACTATGGTTGGAGGGGTGAAAAAGCAGTAGTAATCAGCCTTGTTGCTTTTCTGTTTCTTTTTTTATCGTATTTCGGTACAAAATTTGTTTTAGAAATTTTACTGAGTTAAGAATTATCTTAAAATAATTATTGGCCACTTATTTCTAATTGCTTCTTTTTTTAAGGCTTCATCTGGATTAGTTGCTACAGGATTGCTAACCATTCTAAGAAGTGGTAAATCATTTTTAGAATCACTGTAAAAGTAAATTTGTTCAAAATCTTTTGGTACAAAACCTTTTTGTTTTAACCATAATTTTAGTCTTTCAACTTTACCCTCTTTAAATGAGGGAATTCCTTTAACTTTACCTGTAAATTCTCCATCAACTTCCTCAAGATCAATCCCAATTAAGTCATCTATACCAAGTAAATTGCCAATAGGTTTTGTTATATAACTATTAGTTGCAGTAATAATCAGGAGTTTGTCTCCATCGTTCCTATGTCTTTTAATAAGTTTTTTTGCTTTATCCGTTATCATTTTTGTTACAACTTCACTTACGTAGCGAGCCAAAAGCTTATCTGTTATTTTTTTTGGGTGATCTTTAAAAAATCTAAATTGAAATTCACAGAATTCATAAATATCTAATTTACCTTTGTTGTAATCTGAATGAAATTTTTTATTCGTTTCTTCGTGCTTTTTTTTATCAACTAATCCTTCTCGAACTAAAAAAAGTCCCCAATTATAATCAGAGTCGCCGTCAAGAAGTGTATTGTCTAAATCAAAAATAGCTAAATTCAAAAAATCTCTCTTTATATTTGTGGATGCGCACGTTCATATTTAGAATCTAGTTTATTAAGTGCGCTAATGTAAGCTTTCGCAGACGCTATAACAATATCTGTATCTGACCCATGCCCATTTACGATTCTTCCTCCTCTGGACAAGCGGACAGTAACCTCGCCTTGTGAATCAGTTCCGGAGGTTATGTTACTTACTGAAAATAATAATAGCTCTGCTTGTGATTTTACAATGGACTCAATAGCTTTGAATGCAGCGTCAACAGAACCACTTCCTTCAGCACTGGATTTATGACTTTTTCCATCCATAGTCATTTCAATTTCCGAAAAAGGAGTCTTGCCTGATTCTGACGCAGTCTTTAGTCCAATTAATTTATATAAATCATAGGACTCTTCAACATACTCCTCACTAACCAAAGCATGAATATCTTCATCAAATATTTCGGATTTCTTATCAGCTAATAACTTAAACCTATCAAATGTTGCATTAAATGTATCTTCAGCCTCAATCTCAATACCTAATTCTTTTAATCTACTTTTAAATGCGCTTCTTCCTGAGAGTTTACCTAGGCTAATCTTATTCGCACCCCAACCTACATCTTGAGCAAGCATTATTTCGTATGTTTCTCTATGCTTTAAAACTCCGTCCTGATGGATTCCTGACTCATGTGCAAATGCATTTGCTCCAACTACCGCCTTATTAGGCTGAACTGGATAACCTGTAATTGTAGATACCAATCGTGAGGTTGGCACAATTTGCTTTGTGTTAATTCTAGACTCAAGATTAAAAATATCTTTTCTTGTTTTTACAGCCATGACAATTTCCTCTAAGCTTGCATTTCCTGCCCTCTCTCCAAGTCCATTTATCGTACACTCAACTTGTCTAGCGCCATTCAAAACAGCTGCTAATGAATTGGCTACCGCCATTCCTAGGTCGTTGTGGCAATGGGTTGACCAGATAACTTTGTCTGCATTGGGTACTCTTTCTATTAATACCTTCATACGCTCACCCCAAATACCTGGAATGGAGTACCCAACCGTATCAGGAACATTAATTGTTTTAGCACCTGCTTTAATAACAGCATCGAACACTTCAACAAGAAAGTCTATATCTGACCTAACTGCATCTTCTGCTGAAAATTCCACATCCTTTGTATACGATAAAGCCCATTCGACAGCTTTAACAGCTTGATTAAGAACTTGGTCAGGCTTCATTCTTAATTTGTTTTCCATATGGATCTTACTTGTCGCAATAAAAGTATGAATTCTCTTATTTACTGCTGGCTCAACAGCCAACCCAGCTTTTTCAATGTCAGATTCAAGTGCTCTAGCTAAAGAACAAATAGTTGATTTCTTTATTGTCTTTGAGACTGCCATAATAGCCGAAAAATCACCAGGGCTAGCTGCAGCAAAACCAGCCTCAATCACATCTACACCTAATTTCTCAAGCTGCTTCGCAATTCTGACCTTTTCTTCTTGTGTCATTGATGCCCCAGGGCTCTGTTCGCCATCCCGGAGAGTAGTGTCAAATATTATTAATTTATTTTTCATCGAATATATCAACATCTAAAAAATTTTTACTTGTTTTAAATTTATCTTTCACTACATTAAAGTATCCTGATAAAGAGTATCCAAATGCGATTATGAAAATAACCTCTGCCGGACTGTGTGATATCAAGCCAAATAATAATGCTATAAAAAGTATTACAACGAAAGGCTGGCTATTTCTTAGGTTTATATCTTTACCACTATAAAAATTAACATCTGCTGTCATTGATAAAGCAACAAACAGAGTTATTATTAATGCAAACCATTGCATCTGGAAGAAACCTAAAAATATTTCATTTCCGCTTATTCCATTATCAAAAGAAATCCAAATAAAACTAGCTAACAATGTCGCTGCAGCTGGGGAAGGTAATCCAGAAAAATATTTTTTATTATCCATATCTAGCTTGATATTAAATCTAGCAAGCCTAACCGCAGCGCAAGTACAGTATATAAACGAGACAATCCAACCCAACTTTCCAAGTGGCTGAAGGGCCCATACATAGATCACAAGAGCTGGTGCGACACCAAAAGAAACCATATCGGACAAACTATCATATTCCGATCCGAATGCACTTTGTGTGTTTGTTAATCTTGCAACCCTTCCATCTAAACCATCTAATATCAATGCAACAAAGATTGCAATTGCAGCATGGTCATATTTGCCATTCATTGCTTGAACTATAGAATAAAAACCAGCAAATAATGATGCCGTCGTAATTAAATTAGGTAAGAGATAAAATTTATTCTTGCCGCTGGCGTCTTTTTTTAAATTATTTTTCTTAATATTCATAATTATTCAAAATTTTATCCTAGTATTGCTTAATATTCATCGTTATTAATTCATATTCTATTTATAATGATAATAAATCATATTTATCTATTTACCCACTAAACATGAAATTTAAACTTATCTCTCAAGATGGCTATGCAAGATCAGGACTTTTACAACTCTCACATGGTGAAGTTAATACCCCTGTTTTTATGCCGGTAGGAACCTATGGAGCAGTAAAATCAATCAGCCCTCAAGAATTAGAGAGTATAGATTTTGAAATTATTCTTGGTAATACATTCCATCTCTGGCTGCGCCCAGGATTGGAAATCATAACAAAGCATAAGGGACTTCATCAGTTCATCAATTGGAAAAGACCAATGCTAACTGATTCTGGTGGCTTTCAGGTATGGAGTTTAGGGAAAATGAGTAAAATTACTGACAAGGGTGTTACTTTTAGATCCCCTATCAATGGAGATCAATGTTTTCTTGGGCCTGAGGAATCTATAGAGATTCAAAAAATTCTTAACGCTGATATATCAATGGTATTTGACGAATGTACTCCCTACCCTGCTTCATATGAAGAAGCGCAAGCCTCAATGAAACTCAGTCAAGAATGGGCTTACAGAAGTAAAGAATGTTTTGTAGGGAGTAAAAATGCATTATTTGGCATTGTTCAAGGTGGGATGTATGAAGACTTAAGAGAAGAATCGTTATTAGGATTATCAGAAATTGGATTTGATGGTTATGCAATCGGCGGCTTATCTGTAGGTGAGCCGAAAACTGAGATGAAAAAAATCACTGCATATATTACCCCAAAAATGCCAGCTGATAAGCCTCGCTATTTAATGGGTGTTGGTACACCTGAAGATATAATAAATGCGATTGAGCATGGTGTTGATATGTTTGATTGTGTAATGCCTACTCGTAACGCACGAAATGGTTGGCTTTTCACAAGGTTTGGTGATATCAAACTAAAAAATACTCGATATAAAGATGACTTACTTCCTCTTGATCAATCTTGTGAATGTTATACCTGTAAAAATTTTTCACGCTCCTATCTTCATCACCTTTTTAAGATTGGAGAAATGTTAGGTTTAAGATTAAATACAATTCATAATTTATTTTTTTATAAGACTTTTATGCATGAGGCGAGAGATGCAATTAAGAATAATAAATTTAAGCAATACCAAACTGACTTCCTAAAAACACGAAAGGCTAATGAATTGATGAATGACTTATGATAGAATCATCTTTTTTTAAAGGATAAATATCGTGAATGAAGGACTAGCTAGCTTTCTCCCTTTTATAATAATTTTTGTGTTATTTTACTTCATGCTGATTCGGCCACAAATGAAGCAGGCTAAAGAACAGCGCACTTTGATAGATAACTTAAAGACTGGTGATGAAATCATTTCAAACAGTGGTATTTTGGGAAAGATCACTAAACTAAGTAACCAATTTGCCAGTATAGAAGTAGCTAAAAATGTGGAGATAAGGATACAGAAACAAACTATCCAAACTCTACTCCCTAAAGGTACGATTAAATCGATTTAAGAAATTTTAATAGATAATTTAATGAAACCTAATAACCAAAATAATCAATCACCGCGCTGGGCTTACTTCCTGATCTTAATAACAATCTTGTTAAGTATACTTTTTGTTATACCAAATTTCTATGGTGAGTCTCCTGCCATTCAGGTAATGCCGATTAAATCAGGTGAAAAAATTGATACCGGGCTGCTTCAATCAATTGAAGCAGCACTTGAGAAATCAGAAATAGAGAACACTGGCTTAATTTTAGAGCCTTTTAATATTAAAGTTAAATTTAGAACAGCTGAAGATCAATTAAAGGCAAAAAGTGTTATCCAAGATTCATTAGGGGCTGAATATGTAGTGGCCTTAAATTTAATCTCAAACTCTCCAAATTGGCTATCAAACATGGGGGCACTTCCAATGTACTTAGGTCTTGACTTAAGGGGTGGTGTGCATTTTCTTATGCAAGTTGATTTATCAAAAGCTCTTGAAAAGACAACCGCAAGTTATTTGAGTGAATTTAGATCCAAGTTAAGAAAAGAAAAGGTCGGATACTACGATGCTTCAAGAAATAAAGACATTATGCAGATTAAATTTAAATCAAAACAAGATTTAAAGAGAGGTAAAAATATAATCCGAGATATAAATAACAATTTTGACTTTAAAGAGATTTTTGTAAATGAGGAGATTATTCTTAAGGTGATTGTTAGTGCAAAAACAAAAAAATCAATTACAGAGTTTGCTATCCAACAAAATTTAGAAACCTTAAATAATAGAGTTAACGAATTAGGAGTAGCAGAGCCACTAATCCAACAACAGGGGCTTGATAGAATTGTTATTCAGCTTCCTGGTGTTCAAGACACTGCGAAAGCGAAAGAAATTTTAGGTCGAACAGCCACACTTGAAATGAGAATGGTAAATGAAGAAAACTTTAATAAGGATGTCTTTCGAGAAGGAAATGAAGATCAGATACCAGTAAATTCAGAAATTTTACCTGATCGCTTTGGTACAGGTATTTTAGTTAAAAAAGAGGTGATTCTTACTGGTGAGAGAATCACTAATGCATCGCCCGGAGTTGATGGACAAACAGGACAATCAATAGTATCAATTTCACTTGATGGACAGGGTGCTAGTATTTTTAAACAAGTAACCCGAGAGAATGTTGGTAAAAGAATGGCTCTATTGTTAATCGAAAAAAATTCTACCGAAATAGTTACAGCCCCAGTTATACAATCTGAAATAGGTGGTGGGCGAGTACAAATTACTGGAATGAGAAACGCCCAAGAGGCAACAGACATTGCACTACTCTTAAGGGCTGGCTCGTTAGCGGCACCTATGGAGATTATCGAAGAAAGAACGGTTGGGCCTAGCATGGGTAAAGACAATATTTCTCGTGGAGTTCAATCAACAATTTGGGGATTTGTTGCAATTATCATTATGATGGCTCTTTATTATATGGTTTTTGGGGCTATCTCAGTCATTTCACTGTCTGTTAATTTATTTTTTTTAGTAGCATTGTTATCTGCACTCCAAGCTACATTAACCCTTCCAGGTTTAGCAGCTATCGCATTAACATTAGGTATGGCTATTGACTCTAGTGTTCTAATTAATGAAAGAATTCGTGATGAAATAAGAAATGGTAATACTCCGCAAGCAAGTATTAGTATGGGCTATAAAATGGCTTGGGGAACAATATTAGACTCGAATATAACTACAATGATTGCAGGATTAGCGCTCTTTATGTTTGGTTCTGGTCCTATTAAAGGTTTTGCAGTAGTGCTTGTACTAGGAATTTTAACTTCTATGTTTAGCGCAATTTTTGTATCTCGAGCCATAGTGAACTATGTTTATGGTAATAAACGCCAGATAAATAAATTATCAATTGGTGAAATTTTTAAGGTAGATAATAACTAAGACATGGAATTTTTTAGAGTAAAAAAAGATATCCCTTTTATGAAATATAGCAGAATATCTGCAGTAATATCTACTACTGCATTTATTTTAGCAATTTTCTTTATCGTTTTCCGCGGTTTAAACCTTGGAGTTGATTTCACTGGTGGAACAATGATGGAGGTTAGCTACCCAGAAGCTGCAAATATTGAAAATATTCGTGAAACTTTAAGAGATATAGGCTTAGAAGATAGCCAAGTCCAAAACTTTGGCACAGAAGAAGATGTTCTTATCCGTTTGCCAATTCGAGAAAACTTATCTATTGCAGAATTATCAGAAAAAGTTTCGCTTGCACTAAAAGTATCTGATAACTCTATGGAAGTTAAAAGAGTTGAGTCTGTAGGCTCGCAAGTCGGGGATGAGCTATATGAAAATGGTGCCTTAGCAGTTCTTTTTGTATGTATAGGAATCATGCTTTACCTTACAATGAGATTTGAATGGCGATTTGCAATAGCAGCAATTGTTGCAAATATGCATGATGTTATTATTATTTTAGGATTCTTTGCATTTTTCCAATGGGAATTCAATTTAACTGTACTTGCCGCAGTATTAGCTGTTTTGGGTTATTCAGTAAACGAGTCGGTTGTTGTATTTGATCGTGTACGTGAAAACTTTAGAAAGATGAGAAAAGCAAATGTCGCTGAAGTAATAAATAATGCAATTACTAGAACTATGTCTAGAACTATAATGACTCATCTATCAACGCAGACAGTTGTAATTTCGATGTTGATTTTTGGTGGCGAAATACTCCATAATTTTGCATTGGCTTTAACAATAGGAATATTGTTTGGAATATATTCCTCAATTATGGTTGGATGTCCAATGGCAATGTGGCTTGGTACTAATCAAACCAATTTAGCAATTGCAAAACCAGAAAGTAAAAAAGATAATATAGAATTATAATTATTCACAGTGTTTAATTTCTCACTAACAAATCAAATCATCCTTCTAGCAATACTACTAATAGTGTCGGCTTTCTTTTCTATTTCTGAAACAAGCTTAATGTCACTAAATCGTTATCGACTAAAACACCTAGCTAAAAGTGGGAATACTGGAGCAAAATTAGCCTCGGAGCTTCTTCAAGAAACAGATAAATTATTGAGTGTGATTCTATTGTGTAACAACTTTTCAAATGCTGCTGCTGCAACATTAGTTACTGTTATAGCTGTTCAATTATATGGAAATCAAGAAATAATTATTATGATAGGCACTCTAATTACTACATTCTTAATTTTAATTTTTAGTGAAATTTCCCCAAAAGTCATTGCTGCAGCACATCCAGAAAAATTAGCCTTATCATGTAGTTACATTCTTCATCCCTTATTAAAAATTTTCTACCCAATAGTCCTTTTTGTAAATATATTTGTACTTGGGATATTGAAAATATTTAATATTAAAATTAATTTTACCCAAAAGAATGTAATCACAATGGATGAATTAAAAAGCATTATTAGTGATTCTGGAAAATTTATACCGAATAAAAATAAATCATTACTACTAAACTTAATAGATCTTGAGAAAGTAACTATTGATGAAATTATGATGCCTCATACAAGTATTGAATCTATCAATCTAGGTCAACCCATCGAGGATATTTTAACAAAAATAGAGAATTTTCATCACAATAAAATTCTTGTAAAAAAACAAGATAATGAGGGAATACATGGAGTCTTAGAAATTAATAAACTATTTAAGCTTTATATTAAAGAAAATATGCAACCTTTAAGTCATGATGAATTAATTTCTCAAATAGACCCACCTTATTTTATTCCATCGGGAACAACAATATACAAACAAATGCAAAAATTTCAGGATAACCAGGAAAAAATTGGGCTTATTGTTAATGAGCATGGGGAGTTTATTGGACTTGTAACACTTGAAGATATTCTTGAAGAAGTTATTGGTGAATTCAATATTGAGTTACCTTCGAAATCATCAAAGATAATCTTTGATGAGGATGGTTGGATTGTTGACGGTGGAATTTCTATTAGGGAGTTAAATAAAAAACTAACTCTTAACCTACCGACAAAAGGACCTAAGACTTTAAATGGATTAATTTTAGAGTTTTTTGAGGACATACCAGAACCAAATACAAGTTTTAAAATAAATAAAATTGCTTTCGAAATTATTAACTCACAAGATAAAATTGTAAAGAGTGTCAAAATTTATAGAAACCTAAACAAAAGTAAAATTTAAATATGGAACAAAACAACACTGAAGATGTCACAAAATTAAAACCTGAAAAGGTTAAGCCAAAGCTTCCTAGTATATATAAAGTGATTATATTAAATGATGATTTTACTCCTATGGAATTTGTTGCAAATGTTATTCAAGAAGTCTTCAGAAAAAGTCCTGATGAAGCTACAAGAATTATGCTTCAAATACATACGGAAGGTATAGGTATTTGTGGTATGTATCCATTTGAGATAGCAGAAACTAAAATGAATCAAGTATTAAATTTAGCAAAAAAATCGCAACACCCCTTGCAATGTATTATAGAAAAGATATAGTTTAAATTATGATTTCACAAGAATTAGAAGTAAGTCTTCACATGGCATTTATGGATGCTCGGCAAAAAAGGCACGAGTTGATAACTGTCGAGCATCTCTTGCTCGCTATGATTGATAATCCATCAGCTTCTGAAGTTTTGACAGCATGTGGTGCAAAAGTTGAAAAGCTAAGAACTGATATTGCTGGTCACATAGAGGAGCATACTCCAATTGTTTCTGGAAATGATGATGTTGATACACAGCCAACACTTGGTTTCCAAAGAGTTATTCAAAGGGCAATGCTTCATGTTCAATCCTCAGGGAAAAAAGAAGTTACAGGTGCGAATGTACTAGTTGCCATATTTGGGGAAAAAGATTCACACGCTGTTTATTTTCTTCACCAACAAGGAATTGCTAGGCTTGATGTAGTTAATTTTATAGCTCATGGGATATCTAAAGTAACAGAAACACAAAATAAAGACTCTGTTAGCAGTGAAGCTGAATCAGAGGTTAAATCAAATAAAAGTTTAGAAAGTTATACAATTAATCTCAACAAGTTAGTGGTTGAAAATAAAATAGATCCATTGATTGGGCGTGAGCAAGAAGTTGAACGGGTTGTTCAGATTCTATGTAGACGACGAAAAAACAATCCACTGCTGGTTGGTGAAGCAGGAGTTGGTAAAACTGCAATAGCCGAAGGACTCGCAAAAAAGATTGTTGAGAAAGATATCCCTGAAGTGCTTCGTAATAAAACAATATACTCTCTTGATCTAGGTTCCTTAATTGCCGGTACTAAGTATCGAGGTGATTTCGAACAAAGGCTTAAAACAGTAATGAAGCAGCTAAAGGAAGAAAAAGACTCAATTTTATTTATTGATGAAATTCATACAATTATTGGTGCAGGCTCAGCCAGCGGAGGGACTTTAGATGCTTCGAATCTTTTAAAGCCTGCTCTAGCAAATGGCGAAATTAAATGTATTGGTGCTACAACTTACCAAGAATTTAGATCTGTTTTTGAAAAAGATCATGCATTAACAAGAAGATTTCAAAAAGTTGATATTGAAGAACCAGATGTTCAAACAGCTATAAAAATTCTCAAAGGTTTAAAATCTCGTTTTGAGGAACATCATAAAGTAAAATTTTCAACTGATGCGATCATTTGTGCAGTAGAGCTATCTGCAAAATTTATTAATGACAGGCAACTCCCCGATAAAGCAATAGATATTATTGATGAAGCAGGAGCAGCACAAAGGATTCTTCCGGAAAATAAAAAGAAAAAGTTAATTGGAAGTAAAGAAATCGAAGAAGTAATTTCTAAGGTTGCAAGAATACCAGCTAAAACTGTAAATAAAGATGATCGTAACACCCTTAAAACTCTAGAACGAGATTTAAAAGCAGTTATTTTTGGTCAGGATAAAGCAATTAACTCGCTATCATCAGCTATTAAAATGGCTAGGAGTGGCTTAGGTCCTGAAGGTAGACCTATTGGTAGCTTTCTTTTTAGTGGACCCACTGGTGTAGGTAAGACTGAAGTTGCAAAACAACTAGCTTATACGCTTGGTATTGAGTTAATTCGTATCGATATGAGTGAATTTAGTGAAAGGCATTCCATATCTAAATTAATTGGTGCACCTCCAGGATATGTTGGGTTTGATAATGGAGGAATGTTAACAGAGCAAATCAACAAAAATCCACATGCTGTTTTATTACTAGATGAAATTGAAAAAGCCCACCCAGATATTTTTAATATACTTCTTCAGGTAATGGATGATGGAAGTCTTACTGATAGTAATGGAAGAAAAACTGACTTTAGAAATGTGACTATCATTATGACAACAAATGCAGGCGCTGAAGCATTATCCAAACTAGATTTTGGTTTTACTCACAATAAAAAATTAGGTGATGAGCAAATTGAAATTAAAAAGATATTTTCTCCAGAGTTTAGAAATAGACTTGATGCGATCGTATCATTTAGCGCACTAGACAATAATGTCATCCTGAAAGTTGTTGATAAATTTTTAATTCAACTCGAAAATCAATTACATGATAAGAAAGTAGATGCCACCTTTACCAAAAAATTAAAAGCTTATCTTGCGAAAGCTGGGTTCGATCCTCAAATGGGTGCTAGGCCGATGGCAAGATTAATTCAGGATACAATAAGAAAAGCATTAGCAGATCAACTTTTATTTGGGAAACTTATAAACGGTGGCGATGTTGAAATTGATATTGATGAACGCGATAAAATAGTTCTTAATTTTAAAAATAAAGAAAAAGTATCAGCTTAACCAAGATTAGGCTTTCTCATTATTTGCCTGAATAAATCACTTTCTGTGAGATTTAACAGCCATTTTTTTACTTCAATAAATTTTGAATTATAGAACCATTCTTTATCAACATTTGCAAACTGTCTTACAAACGGAAAAATGGATATATCCACAAAAGTTCTATTATTACCCATTAAAAAAGGCATATTTACTAATCGCTGCTCTATAATCTCCAAAAATAAACAACATTCTCTCCTATAATTCATTTTTGATTTTTGTGGGAATCGCTCATTGTACTTATAGCAATCTAATGACTCTTTAAATTTTCCATCGTTTATCAAAATTAAATCGTTAGCAACTTCATTGTCTTCAGGCTTTAATGAATTTAATTGATTGGATTTACTATTTTGATATGCCCACTTCATTATCTCTAAACTCTCATCGAAAACTAATTCATAAAATTTTAAAACAGGCACCGTACCCTTTGGGCTAATCAAAAGCATTTCTCGGGGCTTATTTCTTAGGGATATTTCATAAATATCAAATTCTATATTAGACTCTACAAGAGCCATCCTAGCTCTCATAGCATAAGGGCACCTTCTATAAGAAAATAGATATGGTTTTGAATACGAGCTATTTAATTGCTCTACATAGTTCATGAATTAATTTATGTCCCTTAAAGATTAAGCCTGAATATATTTGTATTAAATCTGCGCCATTTTCCATCTTTTCCTTACCGTCTCCTGCAGACATTACTCCACCTACTCCAATAATTGGAATTCTTCCCTTAAGTATTTTTTTTAATAATTTCAAAGTCTTCAGTGAGCTAGATTTTAATGGTAGACCCGAAAGACCGCCCAATTCATTACGGAATAGTGATTCATTTACACTACTTCTAGAGATTGTAGTATTGGTAGCTATGATGCCATCAATTTTATACTTAACTAGTAGCTTACATATTATCTTTAATTGAGATTCTGAGTTATCAGGTGAAATTTTCAGTAAGAATGGTACGTATTTGCCATACTTCTTAGATAATTTTTTTTGCTCATCCTTAATAACCTTTAGGAGCATATTTAAATTTTCACCTGATTGGAGTGTCCTAAGATTCTTAGTATTTGGGGAGGAAACATTAAGCACAATATAACTTGCGAATAAATAAGATTTTCGGAAACACAGAAGATAATCATCTACGGCTTTATTAATAGGTGTATCAAAATTTTTCCCTATGTTAATACCTAGAATCCCTTTGAAGCTTGATCTTTTAATATTACTTATTACCTTATCGATTCCATCATTATTAAAACCAAATCTATTTATAATCCCTTTTTCTTCTGTTAACCTAAACGATCTTGGTTTTGGATTTCCTGGCTGCGATCTTGGAGTGACAGTTCCAACCTCAATAAAACCAAACCCAAGTTTTGACAAGCAATCAATATATTCAGCATTTTTATCTAGGCCTGCTGCCAATCCGATTGGGTTATTGAATTTAATACCAAAAACTATTCTAGGTTTACAATATGTTTTATTTGGGACAAAGGCTAATATTCCAAATAAATTTGCTATTTTCAAAGACTTCATTGCTAGGTGGTGAGCAAATTCTGGATTAAATAAGAATAAGAAAAAACGAATTAAATTGTACATTGCATAATCATAACTTTTTTTCTATATAATTTACCAAGAAAATTTTTACCTTAGGTGCTCATAAATAATATTTAAAATACTCTTTGCTGTTTTTGTATTATTTAATTTTCCATTTGGGTAGTCAATAAATACTCTAGCCCCACTTTGATCTTCTTTAATTCTTATACGATATCTTTTTTCATTTTTTCCAAGGCCATTTTCATCATCAGCCCCCCAAAAACTCATAATTTCCTCAGTTAAAGACTTATCTTCTATAACTTCGATTTCTTCCTCTTCCATATTATTTATTCTCTCCTCTTCCTCTTTTTTTCTCAGTAACTCTTCTTCATCGTCTTCCCAAAATGCTAATTTATCAATCAGTCCTTTATTTCTTTTTTTAGGCCCCTCAAGTTCTATATCTTTATATTTCACATAGAAAATACCTTCAGACCTATTTTTATCTTCCGTTACGAAACCAATAATATCTAAAGCCAATGACAATCTCCTCCATGATCTATCGAATGGATCATTTAACAATAAATAATCTCCCCTTTTATTTTTAACTAGAGTTGCATTTTTCTTTTCGATTGGATTTGCAAGCTTCTGTTTTGCATCAAAATCTGTCATTCCTAACTTAGTCATTAACCTTCTGAGTATCTCTGCATTAATTTCATATTCGTCCATATTCATTTCTTTTTTGAGCTTGTCTGTAATCTCTTTTGCTTCCTCTTCTCCATCAGGAATGTATTCTTGAATTTTATACATATCAGTTGAGTAAGACCCCTCTTTCAATCTTTTAATTCGATCCTTTGCATCTTGGTCCATACCAACAATACTTCTTTGCGAAATATAGATTTCGGTAGTACCTTCTTCTAACCCATTCTCAAGTCTAGTTCTAAATTTTCTTCTATCAGCTAAATTTGATAGGCCATCTAGCCATGCATCAAATCTACTTCCTAACCCTTTATTAGCATCGACTTTTAATTTAGATGACTTAGTCCACTCTGTTTCCATTACACCAGTTCGCCTATTTAAAACTTTAATACCAAAACCAATTTCTTGCCAAAAACTTTCTAGATGTGGCCATAAGGTTTCTGGATCTTCAGTAACAACCAACCATCTTAGATTGCCAGATTTCACAATACGCATTCCCTCAGGATTTTGAAGAACCTTAACCTCCGTATATCCCGCTTTTTTTGCATCTTCATAATCTTTATATGAAACTGCCTCTCCAGGAACACCGAATTGAGTGTTAGCTTCAACATCAGTTAAGTCAGGTGGAACGTCTAGTTTTTTTGCTCTTGATGAACTTACATAGTCTGGCTGAGTAACTGCTTGAATTACCTCATTATCTGTTATATCAAAATCTGCACATGAGATTAACAAGAATGACAATAGTAATATGCAGATTTTTATCATTTTATAGCTTCGTAAGCCTTAATAATGGCTGAATGGTATTTTTTATCAAGCTCAACTAGGGGTAATCTTATTCCTTGCTTAATCAATCCTATGTGATTTAAAAGCCATTTTACTGGAATAGGGTTAGAATCTATAAACATGGCCTTATGGAGGTTTTGTAATTTTTCATTCATATACTCTGCTTTTTCAACATCTGCTTTTAAAATATGAAGGCAAATATCATGCATCAAAGCAGGTATTACGTTCGCTGTTACCGAAATCCCCCCCTGCCCGCCTCTTTTCATATATTCTAAAAAAGAGAGATCATCTCCGCTAATAAAAATAAAATCTTCACCAACTTTACTTTTTAATAAATCTATACGCTGTAATTCTCCAGTTGCATCTTTAATTCCAATAATATTTGAAAGTTGGCTTAATGAAATCACAGTCTCATTTTCCAAGTCGCAACCTGTTCTTGCAGGTACATTATAAAGTATTTGTGGAATATCAACGGCATCGTTAATCGCTTTATAATGCTCAAACAGACCTTGTTGATTGGGCTTATTATAGTAAGGAGTAACTAGTAAACATGCATCCGCACCATCTTCTTTAGCAGATTGTGTTAAATAGATTGCTTCTTTAGTAGAGTTCGCTCCTGTTCCAGCAATTACTGGAATTTTTCCTCTTATATGTGAAACTGCTTCTTTTACTAAAAAAGTATGTTCTTCAAAATCAACTGTCGGACATTCTCCTGTGGTCCCCAAGATAACTATTCCATCAGTTTTATTGTCTACATGAAAATCAAGTAGATTCCTGAAAGTTCCTACATCAACTGAGCCATCAGAGTTCATTGGAGTCACTAATGCAACGATACTACCTTGAAACATAATTAATTCCATTGATCAAAAAAATAATTTATATTCTACTAGAAACATTAAACAATTGGATTTTTATATATATAAAAATTATTTATGTTTAATTAATTTTATACTTAAAAGGAGGTCTTAGGAGATATTAATCCTCTATAATGTGAAAATATGCTGAATAATAAAATTTTTATCGTCATCAGCAGAGTCTTAATAGAGATGCTAATGAAAAAAAACTTTCCTTTTTTATACAAAATAATCACAGTGGATCGAAGTGGAAGGTAATCACATTGTTGAAATAATTGATTCAATATTACCCCAAACACAATGCGGTAAGTGCAGCTATAGTGGATGCAAGCCCTATGCTAATGCTATATCAAAAGGTGAGGCGGATATTAATCAGTGTCCTCCAGGAGGCAAAATAGTCATCCATGCCCTTGCTGAATTAATGGGTGTCGAATATAAACCTCTAAATGAATCATATGGTATTACAAAGCCAAAAGCTGTCGCTTTTATAGATGAAGATACATGTATTGGTTGTACTTTTTGCATACAAGCATGTCCTGTTGATGCAATCCTAGGTGCAGCCAAACAAATGCACACAATAATCGAAAAGGAGTGCACTGGGTGTGAGTTATGCTTAGCTCCATGTCCAGTTGATTGTATAACTATGCCAGAAATAAAGGGAATTATTTCAGATAATATTGTAAATAAAGAAGCAAACATTGCTCGTGAAAGAAATAACTTTAGAATATTAAGGCTAGAAAGAGAAAAAATAGAACGTGCCGAAAGAAATGCAAAACGTAAATTAGAAAATAACAAAAAAGAAAAAGCAAGATTAATAGAAGAAAAAAGGGCAGAAATCGCAGCTGCGGTCAGGAGATCTAATAATGGGGAAATTAACTAATGTTCAGACAGAAATTTCCATTACTTAAAAAAATACCGAATTTATTCATAGTTATATTGTTTGTCATGTTATTAGTTATTTCAAAAGAATTAGCTAATATATTGGTTTTTGAAATTGATTACAGTAGCCTTCTTTTTGACATTCTCCCATCATGTACTTTATTAGGTCTATCATTTCTAACTGCTAAAGCTAATTGGATTGATCAAAAAAATTAATTATGAATACTGAAAAAAGAAGAAAAATTTTTTCCCTCCTCAAGAAAAATAATCCAAATCCTTCTACTGAACTTATATACAAAAGTCCTTTTGAGCTTTTAATTGCCGTAATTTTATCTGCACAAGCTACAGATATCTCCGTCAATAAAGCCACAGTAAAGCTATTTGCAATAGCTAATTCAGCAGAGAAAATCAGCTTATTATCAACACTTGAAATTGAAAATTTAATCAAAAATATTGGATTATTTCGGACTAAAGCAAACAATATTCGTAAAACTAGTAGCATTCTAAATCAAAAATACTTAGGGGAGATTCCTAAAAGTAGAAAAAATCTTGAAGAGCTTCCTGGTGTTGGAAGAAAAACAGCCAATGTCATACTAAATACTATTTTTAAAGAACCTGTAATTGCTGTTGATACTCATATTTTTAGATTGTCTAACAGAATAAAGCTAGCAAAAGGCAAGACACCTCTAGCTGTTGAGTTAAGGCTAACAAAATTAATTCCAGATGAGTTTCTAGTTGACGCGCATAACTTACTAATACTTCATGGAAGGTATACTTGTAAGGCAAAAAAACCAGATTGTGAACATTGTGTAATTAATGCTCAATGTGAATATCAGAATAAAAGTCTTGCGGTTTAGAACAACTCTTCCATTCTTGATGGTAATAAACTAATAACTTTCTTCTTTTCTTCTAGTGTCATGTCAACCCACTGAGTAATCTCTATTGATGTCCTAAAACATCCGCTGCATAAATCTTCTTTATTATATTGGCATATGCCAACGCAAGGCGATAAATCCTCATCATTCAATTTATCCATTAAATTAATTTTCCACAGCAGTGTTTATACTTCTTCTTACTTCCACATGTGCAAGGATCATTACGAGAAACTTTCTTTGGGGAGCTATCTGATTTAGCTTTTTGCAATTTAGCATCATTTTTTTTATCTATTTCATTTACTTGTTCTTCATTTTTGACTTGAACAAGCATTAAAACTCTAGTTATCTCAAACTTTATTTTTTCTAATAATTGTTCAAATAAAGAAAATGCTTCTTTTTTAAATTCTTGTTTTGGATCCTTCTGTCCATAAGCCCTCAAACCAATTCCTTGTCTTAATTGATCTAATGATGACAAATGTGCACGCCAATTCTGATCTATTATTTGTAAAATTACTGATCTTTCAAAATGATGCAATACATCAATACCAGCTTTTTTCTCTTTTAACCGGTAATTTTTATTCGCCTCCTCTTTTATCTTATTTGCAATCTCTTCAATTGGTATATTAGGTTCTTTTTTTAACCATGATTTAATATTTATTCTTATTGCATAATCAGCTTTTAATCTTTTTTCTAACGCTTTTATATCCCACATTTCTTCAATACTCTCAGGTGGCATATATTCATAAACAGTATCGATTACGACGCTCTCTCTTATCTGGCTAACACTTTGTTGTATATCTTCGCTATCTATAATATCGTTTCGTTGTTCATAAATTACTTTTCTTTGATTATTTGGAACATCATCAAATTCTAGAAGTTGTTTCCTACTATCAAAATTTCGTGCCTCTACTTTTCTCTGAGCACTCTCTACAGATCTTGTTACCATGGAATGTTCTATTGCCTCGCCTTCTGGCAGCTTTAACTTATCCATAATTGAGGCCACTCGATCACCCCCAAACAGTCTTAATAATGAATCATCTAGTGCAAGATAAAATGAACTAGAACCTGGATCTCCTTGACGACCAGCCCTTCCTCTTAATTGGTTATCAATTCTTCTTGATTCATGTCTTTCAGTACCAATGATATGGAGGCCTCCTGCATCAATGACTTCTTGATGTCTTTTTTTCCAACTATCTTCCATATCTTTAATTCTTTTCTTTTGCTTTACCCTGTCAAGCTTATCAATTTCTGGCTCAATATTTCCACCAAGTACAATATCAGTTCCTCGACCTGCCATATTTGTGGCTATCGTAATTACTCCAGGCTGACCTGCTTGGGTAATTATATGAGCTTCTTTTTCATGTTGCTTTGCATTCAATACCTGATGTGGTAATTTTTCTTTGTTAAGTATTTTAGAAATAAATTCAGAATTTTCAATTGATGTAGTCCCTACCAAAACAGGTTGTGAGTTTGCATGACGATTTCTAATATCTTCTATAACTGCCTCATACCTTTCTGAATTTGTTCGATATATCTTATCTCCATTATCTAACCTTATTGTAGGTCGATGTGGCGGAATAATAATTGTTTCTAGCCCATAAATTTGGCTAAATTCTTCTGCTTCAGTATCTGCAGTACCCGTCATTCCAGAAAGTTTTTTGTACATTCTAAAATAATTCTGAAACGTTATGCTAGCAAGAGTTTGGTTCTCTTTCTGAATTTCCACTCCTTCTTTTGCTTCAATTGCCTGATGAAGACCATCCGACCAACGCCTTCCCGGCATCATTCTTCCTGTAAACTCATCTATGATTGTGATTAAGTTATCTTTTACAACGTAATCTTTATCTTTGGTAAAAATATAATGTGCTTTAAGTGCAGAATTTACATGATGAATTAAATTAATATTGTTAGGGTCATAAAGATTTGAATCTTTGGATAAAATTCCTAATTTAACTAAAATTGTTTCTGTATTTTCATGACCGATGTCAGATAAAATAACTTGGTTTGCTTTTTCATCGACCCAAAAATCACCCTTTGAATCTTCTTTTTCTTGCCTTTTAAGGCTGGAAACAACTTTATCAATTTTAGAGTACAGATCAATATTATCTTCTGATTGACCAGATATGACCAAAGGGGTTCTTGCCTCATCTATTAAAATAGAATCCACCTCGTCCACCACTGCATAACTTAGAGCCCTTTGAACACGATCTTCTTTAGAATAAACCATGTTATCTCTAAGATAATCAAAGCCAAATTCATTATTTGTTCCGTAAGTAATATCTGAAGCGTAAGCATCTTTCTTATCTTTTGGGTCCATTCTAGATAAATTAACACCTACTGATAAGCCTAAAAAATTATATAGCTTGCTCATCCACTCAGCATCTCTTTTAGCTAAGTAATCATTGACGGTTACAACATGAACCCCACTCTGGGAAAGAGAGTTTAAATATACAGCCAAAGTGGCGACAAGAGTCTTACCTTCGCCAGTTCTCATTTCTGATATTTTTCCGTCATTAAGAGCCATACCACCCATTAATTGAACATCAAAATGTCTCATGCCAAGTGTTCTAACACTTGCTTCTCGAGCATGTGCAAAAACTTCAACAATTAAACCTTCTAATGTCTCCCCTTCTTTAAGGCGACGTTTAAATTCGTTTGTTTTAATCTTAAAATCACTATCTTTAAGTTTTTTAACTTGCGGTTCTAATTCGTTAATTAATAAAATTCTTTTCGAGTATTCACTTAATAATCGATCATTTCGACTACCAAAAAAAGTATTGAGCATTTTTTTAAGCATAATATTTTATTTATCTTCTAAGGTATTGTTTAGGGTCAAGGGAATGGTTGTTAAGTCTTATTTCATAATGCAAGTGAGGGCCTGTAGAACGACCAGTATTTCCTACATAAGCAATTAAATCTTCTTTGTTAACAATATCTCCCTTTTTAACTAAAATTTTCGATATGTGAGCATACCTTGTCTTTAAGCCACCACCATGATTAATGGTAACTAAATTTCCATATGCTCCATACCTGCCAGCTTTCTCTACTATTCCTCCAGCAGTTGCATATATAGGTTCGCCATGTGCCGCACTAAAGTCTATTCCTTCATGAAAAGCCCTCTTTCCTAATATAGGATCCATTCGCCACCCATATGAAGAGGACGTATATGGTAGAGCAACTGGATAGAAAGTTGGTAACGTTTCTCTTAATACTGACTGTTTCAATAATATTGCTTCCATTTTATTATAAATCTCTTCCCGAACTTCTATGTTCTCAATAAGCGATGTCAAGGTTTTTTGAACACCATTATAACTAACTATTTGCTCAATAAAAGCACCTCCTTTACCGTCTAATTTATTCTTCTTTTGTAATTTTGGCAATTTTTCTTTCCCTAATATTTGCTTCTTCATTATTTTTTGTAAACGCTCTGTTTGTTGATCAATATCTAGAATTCTAGAATGTAATTCTCCAATTTGATCAATGTATACATTCAAATCCTGCTTAAAACTTTCACTTTCTTCGCTTACTTTAAATGTGTTAAAATTTTTAATGCTACTTGATTCTTTATTCTCATAAAAAAGATTAATTAAATAGAAATTTAGACAAAATAAAGTAACTAAAAGAAAAATTAATACAGCAAGACTGATGCTTTTAGGTTTAGCTGTTTCTCTTCCTATAAAAATTATTTTCATTAATGTTAAATCTGTTTAATAAAATTAATGTAGCATTATATAGTATGAAGCCAATAAAAAAGCTATTCCAAGCTAAAGTTTTTGATAAGTATGGGCAAAAAAAATCTGAATTAGATTCGCTTCAAGACCAATTCATCAAAAATGCTCCTAGTCAGATAAAATCATATGCAAAAATTAGGGACAAGATCGGTGAAGTCCTGGTAGTTGAAGCAATTTCAAACAGTATAGGGCATTTAATTAAAATGTCTTCTACCTCAATACTTAAGGGAATGAATAGTAATCACTCGCTTAAGTTAAAAAAAATAAGAATTAAAATCGCAGTCCAAAATCCCGTCCCAGAAAATATAGAAAATAAAATCTCAATATCCTCTATTACCCCTATGAAAGATTTATCGAATAAAATTAACAACTCCCCGCTTAAAATTTATCTAAAGAAAATTTTAAAGCATAAAAAATGATTGAGGCTTTTATTTTTATTTTCATAGGTGCTTTAACAGGTATAGCTGCTGGTCTTTTTGGCCTTGGTGGTGGATTAATAATTGTTCCTGTTATTACATACTCACTAATATCATTCTCAAATACACCTTTAGATCAGGCAATACTCATCGGAATTAGTACTTCATTGGCATCAATGGTTATAACAGGAGCAATGGCTACTTATGTTCACACAAAGAATAAAAATATTGACTATAAAATTATTCATAAATTTATAATTGGTATTATCTTTGGATCATCATTAATTGGTTATATTATTAATATTTTTCCAGGACAGATGCTTAAAAATTTCTTCATTATTTACACTTTTTTCATTGCTTATAGGATCTTTACCCACAAAGCTATTTTTAATAAAAATTCTACTATCAAAAATAGTTTTATTTCTAATTTAACTGGATTTTTCTTTTCTATTATTTCTGGTCTAGTTGGAATTGGTGGTGCTACTTTATTTGTTCCATTCTTAATTAAAAATAACCTACCTGCTAAATTGGCTATTGGGACATCAAGTGCACTAGGATTTTTAATCGGCCTTGGAGCCTCAATAAGTATCTTTATTAGTTCTTTATATTTCAAACCAACTAATGACTATATGTTTGGATTTATTTATTTACCAGCCATTTTATTTCTTACCCTGCCAAGCTTAATTTTTGTTCAGCTTTCTGCAAACTGGCTTTTAAAAATTTCTGATGAAAATGTTAAAAAATTATTCTCCTCTATGCTACTAATCATTGGTTTATTGATGCTTTTTAATTAAATTTAACTATATTAATCAATCATTTAAAAAAATTTAGTTATATTACATTGTTAGATAGATTAAAAAGTGTGATAATTGCGCATTAAATTTTTAAGTTTTTTAATTATAAAGCTTAAATTAACACTCATTATCTGGAGAAAGCTATGTCAGTAATTAATATCGCTATAGCAGCAGGAATACTTGCAGTACTTTACGGGGCAATAATGTCGAGGTGGATTATTAGCCTACCATCTGGCAATGCAAAAATGAAAAGCATCGCAGGTGCTATACAACAAGGCGCTTCAGCTTATCTGGCCAGACAATACAAAACTATAACTATTGTCGGTATTATTTTAACGATATTGATTGGAATCTTTCTTGGTCAGGAAACTGCTATTGGATTCATTCTAGGTGCATTTTTATCTGGTGCTTGTGGATTTATTGGTATGAATGTATCAGTAAGGGCAAATGTAAGAACAGCTCAAGCAGCGACTAAGGGAATTGTGCAAGCTTTTGATGTTGCATTCAAAGGTGGTGCAATTACAGGAATGTTAGTTGTTGGTCTTGGCTTGCTTGGCGTTGCAGGTTTTTATAGTTATCTTGGTGGAACACCAGATAATCTTAACCCTTTAATTGGCTTTGCATTCGGTTCATCTTTAATTTCTATTTTTGCAAGATTAGGTGGTGGTATTTTTACAAAAGGTGCTGATGTGGGTGCTGACCTCGTAGGTAAAGTTGAGGCGGGAATACCTGAGGACGATCCTAGAAATCCAGCAGTAATAGCAGATAATGTTGGTGATAATGTTGGTGATTGTGCTGGTATGGCAGCAGATCTTTTTGAAACATATGCAGTAACAATTATCGCAACGATGGTTCTCGGTCATCTAATAGTTTCAGGTGGGGGAGATGCTGTCTTATATCCATTATATCTTGGAGCAGTATCTATTGTTGCTTCAATCATTGGTTGCTTCTTTGTGAAAGCATCGCCAAAAATGTCTAATGTGATGCCAGCTCTTTATAGAGGATTAGCGATAGCGGGAATACTTTCTGCAATAGCTTTTTACTATGTTACGCAAATGATGTTTGTAGATGGATTTACAACAGAATCAAGTAGTTATTCTGCTATGGCATTATTTTATTCATCGATTGTTGGTTTAGTTTTAACAGCTGTTTTGGTTTGGATTACAGAATACTATACTGGAACTCAATTTAAGCCAGTTCAACATATTGCAAAAGCATCGGAAACTGGTCATGCGACTAATATTATTGCTGGGATTGGAATTTCAATGAAATCTACTGCCATCCCTGTGCTTTCAGTTTGTTTGGCAATTTATACAGCTTATGATTTTGCTGGCCTCTATGGAATTGCTATTGCAGCAACTGCGATGTTAAGTATGGCAGGTATTGTTGTAGCTTTAGATGCATATGGTCCTATTACAGATAATGCTGGTGGCATTGCTGAAATGGCCGGTATGCCTCAAAGTGTTAGAAATATTACTGACCCATTAGACGCTGTTGGCAACACAACAAAAGCAGTCACCAAAGGTTATGCTATTGGTTCTGCTGGGTTGGCATCGTTGGTATTATTTGCTGATTACACACACAAATTAGATGCTGCTGGCATTGGAACAAATTTTGATTTAAGTAACCCAAATGTCATTATTGGTTTAATCATTGGTGGCTTAATACCTTACTTATTTGCTGCTATGGCAATGGAAGCCGTAGGGAGAGCAGCTACCGCTGTAGTTGAAGAAGTAAGGCGTCAATTTAAAACTATTAAAGGAATTATGACAGGTAAAGGGAAGCCAGATTATGCCAAGGCAGTAGATTTGCTTACAACTTCAGCAATAAAAGAAATGGTGGTTCCATCGCTTCTTCCTGTAGTCGTTCCTGTATTAGTAGGTCTGTCTCCTCTTGGTGCACAAGGTCTTGGTGGTATGTTAATGGGAACAATTATAACGGGCCTATTTGTTGCAATCTCAATGTGTACCGGAGGTGGTGCTTGGGATAATGCTAAAAAACATATTGAAGATGGTAACCATGGTGGTAAGGGTTCTGAAGCTCATAAAGCGTCTGTAACTGGAGATACTGTAGGAGATCCTTATAAAGATACAGCTGGTCCTGCAATTAATCCACTAATTAAAATTATAAATATAGTAGCATTATTAATTGTGCCTCTTCTAAGTTAATTTAGTTATTAAGCTTTTAAAAAAACCTGCCATATGGCAGGGTTTTTTATGAGTTAATCTTTTTACCAGTTAATTTAAAAAAAGCTTCTTGATATTTTTCACTCGTTTTTTGAATTATATTATCAGGTAAAACTGGTGGAGTTGATGCCTTATTCCAATTAATTAACTCAAGCCAATCTCTAATAAATTGTTTATCAAAACTTGGTGGTGAAATTCCTAGCTTGTAAGACTCTTTAGGCCAAAACCTTGATGAATCAGGAGTAAGAATTTCATCCATAATATGAATTACCCCTAAACTATCTATTCCAAATTCAAATTTAGTATCTGCAATAATTATTCCTTTATTATATGCAAACTCATAAGATTTTTTATATAAATCCAAGCTTATCGAGCTTAACTGTTTTGTTAATTCACTCCCAATTAAATTTTCACAATTTTTTAGTGATATATTTTCATCTTGGTTACCAATTTCTGCTTTGCTAGAGGGGGTAAAAATAGGGTTAGGAAGTTCTTCAGCCAACCTAAGCCCTGAAGGTAAATCAATTCCACAAATTGATTTACTTAATTCATATTCTCTCCAACCGCTTCCAATAATATAACCACGAACAATAACTTCAATTGGAATGGGTCTTAATTTTTTTGCAACAATAGACCGATTGACTACCTGATCTGATTCATTTTTATTTATAAAATCAAGTGGATTTTTATATGTTAAGTGGTTTGGCACCACGTATTTAAACTTTTCAAACCAAAAATTAGCCATTTTAGTTAGGACTTCACCTTTAAAAGGAATGGGTTCATTCATAATTACATCAAACGCAGATAAACGATCAGTTGTTATAATCAATATATTTTCATCATCTATGTCATAAATATCTCTTACCTTACCTTGATTTAATAGCTTAAGACTTGAGAGATTTGTTTGAGTTACTATAGTCATTTTTTAGCTCTTTTTTCTAATATTTCTACTGCAGGTAGTATCTTCCCTTCAACAAACTCTAAAAAAGCACCACCGGCTGTCGATATATATGAAATATTTTTTTTCATTTGGAAAGCTTCGATTGCTGCAATAGTATCTCCCCCACCAGCTAATGAGAAAGCGGATGAATTTGCAACTGCATGAGCTAATAATTCAGTGCCTTTTGAAAATTGTTTAAATTCAAATACACCAATTGGCCCATTCCATAAAATAGTCTTAGCTATTTTAATTTTTTCAGCTATTGCATTCATTGAGACTATTCCAAGATCAAAAATCATATCATCAGATTCGACATCATTTATATGTTTAATCACTGCCAGCTCATTTTCTTCAAATTTTTTACCACAAATAACATCAGTAACAATTGGTAGTGATGCACCTCGGCTCTCTAGCTTTCTAATTATTTTTTTTGCTGATGGGATAAAGTCTTCTTCATATAAAGACTTACCTATATTAAAGCCTTGAGCTTTTAAAAAAGTATTCGCAATGCCTCCACCTAAAATCAATTGATCAACTCGATCAGATAAAGTATTCAGAATATTAAGTTTTGTAGAAACTTTACTTCCTCCCACTATAGCAACCATAGGAAGTTTAGGCTCTAAAACAACTTTATTAAGAGCTTCTAACTCCGCCAAAAAAAGTTTTCCTGCACAAACTTCATTACAGTATTCTGCTACTCCATATGTGGATGCTTGCTTCCTATGTGCCGTTCCAAAAGCATCCATTACAAAAATATCAGCTAGAGCTGCGTATTGTTTGGATAAAGTTGGGTCATTAGCGCTTTCTCCAACATTAAACCTGCAGTTTTCAAGCACTACTAGGCTTCCAGAATCTAGATTAAATGGCTCTAAAGTCCAGTTCTTAATTAGTGGCACAGTTTGATTTAAATATTTACTTAGGTTTTTCGCAACTGGCTCAAGTGAATTAACATTTGAAAAAATTCCTTCATCTGGTCTGCCTAAATGTGAAGTAACCATAACCTTTGCACCTTCTTTTAAAGCATACAAGATGGTTGGTAGTGAGGCTTGAATTCTATTTTCTGAAGATATTATTCCCTTTTTAATGGGAACATTTAGGTCAGCTCTTATTAGAACCTTTTTGTCTTTTAAATCAAAATCACTTATGCGATTCATATGCAAGGTAAATTATCTTGCATTCATCATAGCAACGGCTGTATCTAGCATACGACAGCTAAATCCCCATTCATTATCATACCAAGCGAAAACTTTGACTAAATTTCCACCTGCGCTTACTTTTGTGAGAGTTGAGTCAAAATAGCTCGATGCTGATGTGTGATTAAAATCTACAGATACTAGTGGTTCTTCATTAAAAACCAAAATATCTTTAAGGGGTCCTTGTGAAGCTTCCTGCATTATTTTATTCACTTTTTCTTTCGAGGTTTTCTTGGAGGGGATAAATGTAAGATCGACCAATGAAACATTAGTTGTTGGAACACGAATCGCAATTCCCTCCAATTTCCCCATAAGTTCAGGGATTACTAACCCTATTGATGAAGCAGCACCAGTTTTAGATGGGACCATTGAAGCAGCTGCAGATCTCGCACGTCTTATATCAACGTGCATATTATCTAATAATGCTTGATCATTTGTGTATGAATGGATAGTGTTCATCAGTCCTGACTCAATTCCAATGTGATCGTGAATAACTTTGGCAATTGGCGCAAGTCCGTTGGTAGTGCAGGATGCATTTGAAACTACTAAGTCTCCAGACTTTAAAAGTTTATCATTAACACCGTAAACAATCGTAGCATCGACATCTTTTTCACCTGGGGCTGAAATTAACACTTTTTTAGCACCCTGTTCTATATGAAAATAACTAGATGATTTTCCCCTAAAAGCGCCAGTACATTCTAAAACTACATCAACTTTATATTCCTTCCATTTAAGCTCTTCGGGATTTCTAGTATTAAAATATTTAATTTTATCGCCATTGATTATAAAATTATCCTCATCAGTTTCAACGTTTCCTTCGAATCGACCATGAGCAGTATCATATCTTAAAAGGTGTGCATGGCTTTTAATATCGCCTCGACTACAATTAATAGCCACTACCTTGACGTCTGTTCTTTTCGATTCGTATATCGCTCTCAACACCAACCTACCGATTCTTCCAAATCCAGATATAGCAATATTTATAGTCATCAAAACTCCCTACAAGGAATTAAGGCACCTAAAAAGATGCCTTAATTAAATTATTAAAATACTTTAGTAATCAATCATTAGTACTCATAAAATGGCTTAACCCTAAACTAATAAAATCTTATTAAAAATTCTAAATAATTGAATTGACTGTTTTAATAACATTCTCAACAGTAAATCCAAAATGTTTAAACAGATCGGCACCGGGCGCAGACTCACCGTAAGTGTTAATTCCTACAGATGCACCATCTAAACCAACATATTTTTTCCAAAAATCTGTAACTCCAGCTTCAATCGAAACTCTTTTTACACCTGGTGTAAGAACACTCTCTTGATATTTTTCCTCTTGCCGATCAAAAGCGTGTGTACATGGCATTGAAACAACTCGAGCATTCACTCCAGAATCTTTAAGAGCTGCTTGTGAATCCATAGCCAGTCCTACCTCAGAGCCTGTAGCAATTATTATAACGTCAGCCTTACCATCAGAGTCCGACAAAACATATCCCCCTTTTCTAATGTCTAATATTTGTGAGTCTGTTCTGGGAATAAAACTAGTTCCTTGACGACTTAATACTAAACTTGTTGGATTTTCGAGGTTTTCGACAGCTGCTACCCAAGCAGTTGAAACTTCTGTTGAATCACATGGACGCCATACTTCCATTCTTGGAATATATCGTAAGCTTGATGTTGTTTCTATTGGTTGATGAGTTGGGCCATCTTCTCCCTGACCAATTGAATCATGGGTTAAAATATAAACTACTCTTTGCTTCATTAATGCGGCCATTCTCATTCCGTTCCGCATGTAATCAGTAAATATGTGAAAAGTACCGCCAAAAGGTAAAACACCTCCATGAAGTGCCATCCCATTCATAATAGCAGCCATACCAAACTCTCGTACACCATAAGAAATATAGTTACCTGGCTCTTTACCACTAACATGTTTGAAACTTGGGCAACTTGTTAAATTTGAGCCTGTTAAATCTGCTGAACCTCCAATAAATTCTGGTAACAATTCAGCCAAAGATGAAATAGTATTTTGAGATGCTTTTCTAGTAGCCATTTTCTCGGCTTTTGTGTTTGAATCCTTAATTACACTTTCTGAAAGTTTTTTCCAATTAGCTGGTAACTCGTTGGCCATTCTTCTCTTAAATTCAGAAGCTAAATCTGGAAATTCTTTAGAATAAGCATCAAATCTAACATTCCATTCGTTTTCTTTAAGCTGTCCTTTTTCTTTCTGATTCCAACCATCATAAATATCTTGTGGAATCACGAAGGGAGGATGATCCCATCCAATTTCTTTTCTTACTAAAGCCACTTCATCTTCCCCAAGAGCAGCACCATGACAGTTATGTGTTCCTGATTTATTTGGCGACCCTTTACCGATTACTGTTTTACAACAAATCATTGTAGGTTTATCTGTGATTTTTTTAGCTTCTTCAATAGCTTTTTCAACAGCATCAGGGTTATGGCCATCTACATCTCTAATTGCATGCCACCCATATGATTCAAAGCGTTTTGCAGTATCGTCGGTATACCAACCTTCAATATGTCCATCTATAGAAATACCATTGTCATCCCAGAAAGCAATTAATTTTCCTAATCCCCAAGTACCAGCAAGAGCAGATGCTTCGTGAGAAACGCCCTCCATCAAACAGCCATCACCTAAAAAAACATAAGTGTGGTGATCAACTATATCGTGACCTGGTTTATTGAATTCATTTGCAAGGAGTTTTTCTGTCATTGCGAAACCTACTGCATTACTTATACCTTGACCCAGAGGTCCGGTTGTAGTTTCAACACCAGGTGCATAGCCATACTCAGGATGGCCTGCGCACTTTGAATGTAACTGCCTAAATGATTCAATTTCCTTCATAGGAAGATCATAGCCAGTTAGATGTAATAGTGAATAAATTAACATCGATCCATGCCCGTTAGAAAGGATAAATCGATCACGATTAGCCCAATCTGGATTGGTTGGATTATGATTTAAATGATGATTCCAAAGAACCTCACCAATCTCAGCCATACCCATAGGTGCACCTGGATGTCCAGAATTTGCTTTTTGAACTGCATCCATTGATAGCGCTCGGATTGCATTTGCTAAATCTTGTCTTGTAGCCATTATTTAATCTCCCAATTTAAATTACTTTAATACAGCCAAACAGGCTTCTTTGTATTTATTCATTTTAATCTAGAATTATTCACTAAAGTAGCAATTCAATCAAGATGTCTGGTGTTTAATTCTAATTGACTTCTTTCCATTTTAATGAACAGCCAATACTAGAAAATTGAGTTTCTGGTCCTATTTGAATTTCAGATATTAATTTCATGGCCTCAAATAAATCTTTTTTGTTGTCATCAGGAGGGGAATCAGATCTCCCAGTTGAGTCGAATCGTCCGCGATATTGCAACTCTAAAGATCTATTGAATCCAAAAAAATCTGGTGTGCAAATTGCATTATAAGATTTTGCAACCGATTGAGATTCATCAAAAATATAAGGGAAAGTGAAATTATGTAAAACTGATAATTTCTTCATTTCATCAAAAGAGTCCTCAGGGTAATTTAGAACATCATTGCTAGAAATTGCAATTGAATTAATACCAATTTTTTTTAATTCTGAGAGATCGTTAATTAAACGTGGGAGTATCGCTTTTACGTATGGGCAATGATTACAAATAAACATTACAAGAAGGCCATTTTGGCCTTTAGCTGAATCAAGGGTCCAAAATTTATCATCGACCCCTAATAACTTAAAAGGCTCAGCCTTCCAACCAAAGTCACATAATGGTGTATTTAAACTAACCACTTATTCTCTCCATTCTGTATCATTAATTATGAATTTAATAAAACAAATAAAATTATGAATAGATTTTACCATTCAAAAACTATAAATATTGGTGAAATAATCGTTTTGGATAATTTTGCTGCTCACCATGCTCTAAAAGTTATGAGAATGAAAGAGGGTGATGAATTAATTTTGTTTGATGGTAATGGCTCAGACTTTCAGGGAAAAGTTGTTAATGTAACCAAAAAGAAAGTTAAAGTCATAATTAACTTTAAGAGAAATATTAAAAATGAATCAGATTTAAAAGTAACTCTTCTGCAGGCTCTTACATCAAACGATAAAATGGATTTAATTATACAAAAAACTACAGAGCTAGGAATCAGTGAGATTCAGCCAATAGTTTGTGAAAGAAGTATAATAAAAATTAAAAATGATAAAATTGAGAAGCGACTGTTGCACTGGAAACAAGTATCTATTAGTGCTTGCGAGCAATGTGGTCGGGCTAAGACACCAGTAATCAAGACGCCTGAGAATGTCACTCAGTATCTTGAGAAAATAAAAACGCCAGATAATAGTTTAAAAATTATTTTAAGTCCTTCCGCAACAAAATCTCTTAATGAGATTAATTATAATTTCAATCAGAATATAAAAGTTTTAATTGGTCCAGAGGGTGACTTTTCAAAAAAAGAGCTAGAATTAGCTATTAAAAAAGGTTTTCTTCCTATAAAAATAGGGCCAAGAATTTTGCGCACTGAGACTGCTCCTATAACTATTATGTCAATACTACAATATAAATACGGAGATATTGTATAAATTACATTATTTAGCATATAATTAATTAATTTTTAATTATACTCATGTACAAAAATCAATATGAATCCAGGTCAAGTTGTAAGAAAATTTCGTAAAGAACAAAAAATGACGCTTGCTAATTTAGCAAATTGTATAAGCATAGACCCTGGTAATCTATCAAGAATTGAGAGGGGTGAATTAAATATAAGTTTTAATTTGCTTGAAAAATTATCTATAGCCTTAAAAATATCCCCATTAGTATTTTTTGACAAAAATTTACATCAAAATATTTTAGGTTCCGAACCTAAAACTTTTATTGAAAATTTTAGATTATCTGCAAAATTTATCAATCAATTTCATAATAAAACATTCGTAATTGCTATTGGGGGCGAGGTTATTGATGATTACCAACTCAAATCTATCGCCTATGATATTAATTTACTTCACTCCATGAGTATTAATATAGTTTTGGTTTATGGCATAAGACCACAAATTGATAACAAACTAAAAGAGGGAGCAGAAAAAACTGAATTAGTTAAAAATATTAGAGTTACTAAAAAAGGAATGTTAAGCGATATAATTGCTGTAAACGGGTCAATAAGAACAAATATAGAGGCAGCTCTATCATCAGGAATCCTAGATTCACCGATGCTTGGGAGTAATATTAAAGTATCAAGTGGAAATTTTATTACTGCAAGACCATTAGGCGTGATTGATGGTGTTGATATGGAATTAACAGGTCAGATTAGAAAAATTGATATTAATGCCATAACTGATAAGCTAAAAAATAATGAAATTGTAATTATTTCGCCATTGGGTTACTCACCAATGGGAGATATATTTAATTTATCATACCAGCAAACTGCTGCTCATGTAGCACAGGCAATAAAGGCTGAAAAATTAATATATTACATAAATGCAAATGGTATCTTAAACATGCGTGGAGAATTAATCCCAGAATTAACTACTTCCAAAGCCAAACATTTAATAGAAAGTATCGAGGACCCAAAGAATGCCCCTTTTATTTCTCATCATGATTTTAATATTTTAAAAAGTAGCTTATATGCCATAAACAATAATATTGAAAAAGTACATCTAATAAACAGAAATATTGATGGATCAATATTAGAGGAAATATTCACAGATAAAGGCTCTGGGACAATCTTAACAGAACATTCCCTTCAAAATATAAGGCCTGCAACAATAAAAGATATCAATCAGATAGTAAATATTATTGAACCGTTAGAAAGAAAAGGGATTCTTGTAGCAAGAATCAATAATATTATTAAGGATATAAAATCATTTTATGTTGTTGAGCACGACCATAATATAATTGGAACCGTTGCCTTATTCGAATATGATGAAATTATTGAAGTAGCTTGTTTCGTAATTCATGATAATTATCAAAATTTAGGTTACGGTAAAAAATTATTAAGATTTTGTGAGAAAACTGCAATAGAAAGAAATATAAAAAATTTATTTATCTTGACTACCCAATCAGAACATTGGTTTATAGAAAATAATTTCTCAGTGACAGATAAAAAAATTATGCCCGAAGAAAGAAAAAAAACTTATACTTCTGAACGAAACTCTAAATATTTTACCAAAAGGCTATAAATGACTCCAAATGAAAAATCAAAAGTTCTTAGTGAGGCTCTGCCATATATTAAAAAATTTTTTGGCAAGACGATTGTTATTAAGTTTGGGGGTAATGCTATGGTAGATAAAAAACTAAAGTATTCCTTTGCTAAAGATGTTGTACTTCTAAAATTGGTCGGGATGAATCCAGTAATCATTCATGGTGGAGGTCCACAAATAAACGAGTCACTAGATAAATTAGGGAAAAAGCCTAAATTTGAACAAGGAATAAGAGTTACTGATGAAGAAACTATGAGAATAGTCGCAGATGTTTTAAATGATATTAATAAACAAATTGTTATATTGATAAAAGAGAATGGAGGAACTGCTAAAAGCTTTAGTAATATAGAAACTTCAGGGATTATTAAGGCTAAAAAAATTCACATAGAAGATAAATCAATTGATCTTGGTCATGTAGGAGAAATAGTAGATATTGACTTATCATTTATGAAGCACCTTGAAGAAGATGGAGTCATCCCAATAATTGCACCAATTGGAATAGGGAGTGATAATAAAATATATAACATTAATGCTGATGTTGTAGCATCAAAATTTGCTGAGATTTTAAATGCTGAAAAATTAGTTTTAATGACAAATACCAAGGGTGTTTTAAATAAAGAAAAAAATCTTATACCAAGCCTTCTACCGAATGAAATAAAAAAACTAATTGATGATGGTACAATTTCAGACGGTATGCTGCCTAAAATAAAATCTGCTATTCATGCTGCAAAACATAAGGTGAGTTCAGTACATATTATTGATGGCAGAGTTGAGCATGCCTTGATATTAGAAATATTAACTGACCAAGGTGTAGGGACCTTGATTAAAGATCTATAATTTGAAATCTACTTGGATTTTCGATCTTGATAATACACTGCATGATGCAGAAAGAAAAATATTCCCTGTAATCAATCAAAAAATTAATAACTATATTAGTGGTACATTAAATATACCTATTTCTGAAGCAGATAACTTAAGAAAAAAATATTGTAGTCAATATGGTGCCACATTGGAAGGTTTGATTAAGCATCATGGAATTAACCCAACAGAATTTTTAGAAGTAACTCATACAATTATAGATTTTAACGAGCTAATTATTCCGATGATAGACTCAGCTAAAGTTTTATCATCAATTAGTGGAAGAAAAATAATCTATACAAATGCGCCTAGAAAATATACGGAAAGAGTGTTGAAGATGTGTCAGATTAAAGATTATTTTGATGGAATCTTTACAATTGAAGATTCAAATTTTATAGCAAAACCAAATAAGGAATCAATGAAATTTTTCATAACGAAATATAAAATAAAAAAAGCTTACTTTGTTGATGATGTAAAAGAGAATCTTAAAACAGCTAATCAATTTGGGATATCAACAATATGGCTAACTAAGAAAAGTGAAAGTCCTTCATATATCGATAGGAAAATATATGAGCTAAAAGACTTAATTACTAACTAATTTTTTTAATCACAGAGAGTCTATCTTGGTATACGAACTGCTTAATTTCAGCGCCAGATTTTGAAGAATCTAATTTGGTTTTTAATTGATTTATTTCATTAGAAAAAAGAAAAATGAATCTTTTAAGATCATTATACGATGTCATTATTTCAAATGCTTTATACAATAATGAAATTATATTTAGAATCTCTGAAAGAATACTTGGGCGCCTAAAAAAATCAAGCCGATATAAGCAATCTAATTTATCTTCTGCCTTTAATACTAAAAAATTCTTAAGGTTAAGCTCTTCATTTTTTATACTATTAAATATCTTAAGGTACGTACTCGATATTTTTAGGTGTTTTAACAAATGCTCTTGCTGTTTTATCCAACCTTTACCACTCTCAGATAAATAATGCTTTCCAAAATATGGGACCAGTAGCAACATAATTATTTTAGATTCAGGTGCAATAGATTTTGAGGATTCTTTTATAGCTAATCCTATATTTACAAAATCTTTAGACAAATTTGGGTCAGGATTAAGCCCTGGTAAAACTTCATTAAACGCTCGACATTCACATAGATAATGAATCATAATATCTGGATTTTTGCCTCCTAACCCTTTTGTAATTTCTGCCACTATTCTCTCAACAGACAAAGATCCTAGCTCACCACTTGATACCATCTTTTTCATTAAAGCTAATGTTTCAGACTGAATTCTAAATTGATTATCTAATGCTGCAAATCTAGCTACCCTCAGAACCCTTAAGGGATCCTCGACAAATGCGTCACTAACATGTCTAATTATTCTATTTTTAATATCATTTTTTCCATTGAATGGGTCATAAATATTTCCTTCTTCGTCCTCAGCTATCGCATTAATTGTAATATCCCTTCTTCTCAAGTCATCTTCAAGGGTTACTTCAGGTGAAGTAAAAAATTTAAATCCGTGATAGCCCTTACCAACTTTTCTCTCTGTTCTTGCAAGAGCATATTCTTCTTTGGTTTTAGGGTGAAGAAATACAGGGAAGTCTTTTCCAATTGGCTTGTAACCTAATTTAACCATTTCTTCAGGTGTGCTGCCCACAACCAAATAGTCTTTATCACTTACTGGAACTCCTAATATTTTATCTCTAACAGCTCCTCCAACTAGATAAATTTTCATAAACTAATTTTTCTTACAGTTATTTAAATATATAGATAATTCTTGCAAGGATTTTTTAAAAATATATGAGTCATTAACCCTCACTGTATTGCTTATTTCCATTGATTTTAGATTATCTAATGTAATAATTTTTATTGGTGATAGCTGTAAAAATCTGACCATCAGGTTCGATATAACCTTATTTAATCTTATAATAATATTTCGTCTTTTATAACAAGAACTAATTAATTTTACAATTTCATAAAAAGTATATTTTTTTGGTCCCCCTATATTGAAAATCTTCTTATAGGTTGTCTTATCGTCAATAATCTTAATAATAATATAGACTAAATCATTTATATAAATTGGCTGAAATTCTGCTTTTGGTGATATTAAAAGTATTACTGGTAAAAATCGAACTATTTTCTTAAATAGATTAATAAATTTATCATGAGGCCCAAATACTATTGATGGCCTTAATATTGTCCAATTGTGCATCTTAAATTTATTTTGAATAATAGCTTCACTCATATACTTTGAAATTAAATACTTACTTGCTGGTTTTTTATTAACTCCTAGAGCACTTATATGAATTACTCTTTTTATATTTTCTTTTAAGGCAGATTTTATTATTTGCTCTACGAAATTTTCGTGTGCTATTGAAAACTTAACTTTTCGAGTCTCATGTAGGATTCCAACCAAATTAATTATTACATCTGATCCACGTAATTTAGACGATAAGTCACTTTTTTGAGAAAATTCTATTAATATTAGTTTAGAGTTTTGTTTTATTCGGCTTAGCTTTTTTTTATCACGAGTAAACAATTGAATTTTAAATGGCATTTTTACCAGTTGACTAATTAATTCAGTCCCAATGAATCCAGTTCCACCAAATATTGAAATAACTCTCATTAGTCTATAAATGCAAGTATTTTAGTACAATGCCCACTGGGACAATAATAAATATAAAATACATTGCATAGCTGAATACAGTTTTAGCTAGATATAAATATTTTTTATTTTTAGTTATAAGGAAGCCTATGAACACTACAATAAGAAAAATTAATAGTGCAATACCAATAAATTTTAAAACTACGTTCATTGGGCTACTTCTAAATTTTTATTTCTAAAATTACCCTTATCTCTTGCGTAATCACTTGCTAAGGAAGCAGTTTTTTCACTCCAAAGATCTAGATGTTCTATAGCCCATTTAGCCTTTTCTTTTAACATAAGTCTTAGTAATTTATTATTAAGCTCATGTCCTGATTTGTATGCAGTGAATTTACCAATAATAGGCATACCTATCATGTATAAATCTCCGATTGCATCTAAAACTTTATGCCTAACAAATTCATCTATGTACCTTAAGCCTTCATCATTTAGAATTTTATAATCATCTAAAACAATAGCGTTATCTAGTGACCCTCCGCGAGCTAAACCATTCGATCTTAGATATTCTACTTCCTGCATAAATCCAAATGTCCTTGCCCTACTAATATCGTCTACATATGAATCTTTAAAAAAATCTATTTCAACATGGCTATTTTCCTGCTTAAATGCAGGGTGAGGAAAATCTATTGTAAAGTCTACAAGAAACCCACTGTATGGTTCAAACTTAGCAAATTTTTCACCATCTTTAACCTCAATCACATCTTTAATTACAGCAAACTTTTTTAACGTTGATTGCTCAAGAAGTATTGCTGAATTTATCAGATAAACGAATGGTATAGAGCTCCCATCCATAATGGGTATTTCAGATCCGCCGACTTCAATTAAAATATTATCCACACCCAGTGCAGATAAAGCGGACATTAGATGTTCAACTGTCGAAATCTTATATCCATCTTTACCAATTGTAGATGATAATCTAGTTTCTATTACTGCCTGAGGGTCAACTTTTATTTCCATAGGAACCTTAATATCGGTTCTTTTAAAAATTATTCCTGTATTTTCTTTAGCTGGCTTTAAAACAACACGAACTTTTTGACCTGTATGAAGGCCGACACCTTCAGCACTTACTTCGTTCTCTATTGATTTTTGATAAATCACTTATTTTTTCTTCTCATATAAGTTGGTATATCATATTCTTCTTCATCTGAAACCGCCATGCCTTCTAAGCCAATACCATCAGACGTATTAGGTTCAAACACACTTGGATTGTCTACTTTCTTATTTTCTATTGGTTCTTGAGTCTCATTATTAAACTCTTCCACCTCGGCATCTGGCTTATAAATAAACTCAGTCATAATTTCATCATTATTTTTATTTTGATCATTACTTAAGTTTAATTTATCTTCATCCTTAAGGTATGCAAGTCCAGTAGCAACCATAGTAACTCTGATGTTGTTACCCATTGAGTCATCTATTACATTACCAACTATTACATGTGCATTATCTGCCGCATATTTATTAATTATACTCATTACCTCGTGGTACTCTTTCATTTTAAAATCACTGCTTGCAGAAATATTAACCAGCATTCCTTTAGCATTATTTAGGTTAACATCTTCTAATAATGGGCATGCAACTACTTGCTTTGTAGCAATAGCTGCCCTATCTGAACCTTCTGCAGTTCCTGAGCCAATCATTGCCATACCCATTTCACTCATAACAGTTTTAACATCCGCAAAATCTACATTAATCAATCCTGGATTATTTATAATCTCGACAATTCCTGACACGGCACTGTACAAAACATCATTTGCAGCTCCAAATGCATCTACGAAAGTAACATCTGCTCCTAGAACTCCCATGAGCTTCTCATTTGGTATTGTTATAAGTGAATCTACATAGTTTACGAGCTCATCAATGCCCTCTTCGGCAACCTGAACTCTTCTTCCTTCAAAATTAAAGGGCTTTGTAACAACAGCAACGGTTAATATTCCTAATTCTTTGGCAATTTGAGCGATAACCGGTGTTGCACCCGTTCCTGTTCCACCGCCCATTCCAGCTGCAATAAAAAGCATATCTGCACCTTCGAGGGCCTCAATTATTTTATCTTTATCATCTAATGCAGCCTGCTTACCTTTGTCTGGCCTGGCCCCAGCACCTAAACCCTGCGTTAATATTTCACCAATCTGAACAATAGTATTTGCTTGACTTTTCTTTAATGATTGCAGATCAGTATTTGCACAAATAAATTCAACACCCATCACATTCTTCTCAATCATATAATCGACAGCATTTCCGCCGCAGCCTCCTACTCCCATTACTTTAATAATGGCTTTTTGTTTTTTTCCTTCAACGACTTCAAACATAAATTATCCTGTATCGAATTAAAAATTTCCTGCAAACCATTCTTTTGCTCTTTTAAGAATATGGGTAATAGAATTTCCTGATCCAGCTTTACTCATATTACTTTGCAGATCATTCTTACCCATAATTAATAAACCTACTCCAGTTGCATACCTCGGGTTTTCTACAACTTGTAAAAGTCCGTCAATATCCCTAGGTATTCCGATTCTAACAGGCATACCAAATATTTTCTCTCCTAACTCAACCATTCCTTTTAACATTGAAGAGCCACCAGTGATTACAATACCTGAAGCAATAGTACTTCCCATTCGACTTCTATTTATTTCATTTTGGACCTTTTCAAAAAGCTCTTCAATTCTTGGCTCAATAACTTGAGCTAAGGCCTGTGTTGTAATTTTTTTTGGAGCTTGGCCATCTACAAGTGGTATTTCAATAATTTCATTTGTCGATGCTAAATTTGTCATAGCGCATCCATATGTTTCTTTGATGTCTCCAGCAGATTGAGTTGTAGTTCGAAAAGCACTAGCAATATCGTTTGTTATTTGATCTCCAGCAACTGGTATTACTGCTGTATGTTGAAAAGCTCCGTTCTTAATCACAGCAATATCAGTAGTGCCACCTCCTATATCTACTAAACATACGCCCAGTTCTTTTTCATCTTCAGTCAACACAGCGGCGCTAGATGCTAAAGGTTGAAAGACTAAATGTGTTACATCCAAACCACATCTTTTAATACATTTGATAATATTCATCCGTGCGGCAATAGACCCTGAAATAATATGGACTTTCACGTTAAGCTTCATACCGCTCATTTCTAATGGCTCTTTAATATCTTGTTGGTCATCAACAATATACTCTTGATCTAAAGTATGCAAAACTTCTTGATCAGTTGGAAGAGTTATTGCCTCAGCAGTCTCTCTTACTCGATCAATGTCCATTTGTGTTACTTCTTCATCTTTAATTTTCACCATTCCATGTGAGTTTAGACTTTTAATATGGCTTCCTGCAATGCCAGTGTAAACCTCAGTTATTTTACAATCTGCCATTAATTCTGCTTCTTCAACAGCTCTCTGAATTGCTTGCATTGTATGCTCAATATTTATAACAACGCCTTTTTTTAATCCTTTTGAAATATGCTGTCCTTTACCAATAATTTTTAAAATTCCATCAGGTTGGAGCTCTGCAACAATCACAACAACTTTTGATGTTCCTATATCTAGGGCTGCAATCATATTGCTCTGATCTTTTTTACTTTTTAATAGTTCTGGCATGACATTATTCATAGAGTAGTCTTTTTTTCTTTATTAGTTTTATATTTTTTTTCGTTTAATTTTTTCACTGCAAATCCGTCTTTATATCTCAAATCTACATACTCGATCCTACTTTTTGATTTGGATAAAATAACTTGATAATTTTCTATTAAAATATTCAATCTTTTACCTATATTGCTATCATTTTCTTTGCCAAGAAAAAAACGCATATCATTATTTGTATAAATTTCCCAAGATAATCTATTTGATAGTGAAATTGTACCGATTTGCATCAATTCTTTCTCAAGAATTTTATTTATTTGTTGATATTTTACTGTCATTTCTTCAACAAATTCATCGGGACCTAAAAATAAAGGTAAATTATCATCGTAAGCTGCATGGAAAATCTCCCCAAAAGTATTAACAAGACCACGGTTTCCCCATCTAGCAATTGGTTTATGAGATTCAATTTCTACTATTAATCCTGATTTATTCCAGTCCCTTCTTATGCTTACATCCCTTACCCAAGGCAATTTTTTAAAGGCTACTCGTGTTTCTTCAAGACTCAAGCCAAAGAAATTTTTCCTTATAAATTTATTCTTAATTAAGTCGACCTGACTCTTATTAACATTTCCATACTCGCCTTTAATGCCTATTTCATTTATAGGAAATTTTGCACTTGTCATCAATTGATAAAATAGAAATATTGAAATTATAACTATTAAAATATATGTAGTAACTGTTGCTTTTTTTAGTGACCCTTGGCTTTTAAGCATTTGAAGTCTCTAATATCATCATCACTAAATCATCGAACTCAACTCCTGCATATTTTGCCGATAATGGCACTAAGCTATGATTTGTCATTCCAGGCACAGTGTTTATTTCTATAATATAAACTTCTTTATTCTTATCAACCATAAAATCAACTCTACCCCAACCTTTACAATCAATTGCTTCAAATGCATTTTTACATAATGCATTGATTTCATCTAAATCACCTAAAGCTATATCAGCTGGACATATAAACTTAGTATCATCCCTTAAGTATTTAGCTTCGAAATCATAAAAGTCTGTTTTCGTCCTGATCTCAACAATGGGATAAAGTCTATTATGAATTATTGGGAGGGTATATTCTCGACCAGAAATAAAAGACTCCACAATTACTATTTTATCAATTTTATATGCTTTATCATATGCTTGAATGAATTCTTTTTTATTTCTTACTTTTGCTATACCGATACTTGATCCTGAGTTTGCTGGTTTAATAAAGAAGGGGAGCCCTAAAAGATCAGTTGCTTTTTCATAATCATCAGCACTGTCAATCTGAATAAAATCTGGAGTATTAATACCTTTCTCTTTCCAAATTGTTTTACTCTTAAATTTGTCCATTCCTTGGTTAGATGCATCAACACCGCTGCCCGTGTAAGGAACATCTAAATCTTCAAGAAAAGTCTGAATTTTACCGTCCTCACCATCTTTTCCATGAAGACAAATAAATGCTCTACTAAATTTTTTTAATTGAATTAAGTCGTCATTTTTTGGATCAATCGCTTCAGCAATGATATTTTTTCTCCGAAGTGCTTCTAGAACAGCAGAACCACTTTCTAAAGAGATTTCTCTCTCATTAGATATTCCACCCATCAATACCGCAACCTTTCCAAAATCACTAGATCCCAATACTTTCTCCAATAATTTTTATTTCCCTTTTTAGTTGAATACTTTTCTTCTTAAAAACAACCTGCTGAATATAAATTATTATATTCTCTATATCCTGTGCACTGGCATCACCTAGGTTAATTATAAAGTTTGCATGCTTATCTGACACTTGTGCTCCGCCAATCCTGTAGCCTTTTAAATCACAATCTTCTATCAATTTTGCAGCAAAATTATCCTGGGGATTTCGGAACGTAGATCCTGCAGTTGGCCAATTTAAAGGTTGAGTATTTTTTCTATGGGCTAATAGTTCTCGTATTTTTTTTTCAGCCTCTTCTTTGTTACCTTTTGGGAACTTAAACCATGCTGCTAGAAAGAATTCATCTTTATTAGAATTTTTTACCTCTCTATAATCAATCTTAAAATCTAACTTATTTCTTTCAACTTGGTCGCCATCTAAATTAATCATTAGTACTTTTTGAACATAATCCCATGTCTCAGAACCATAACATCCTGCATTCATAGCTAATGCTCCACCAACTGTCCCTGGTATACCGGAAAAAAAAGCTGAATTATCCAGGCCTTTCCCTGCCGAAAATTTAGCTAATTTAGAGCAGCTTACTCCAGCTTCTGTATAAATTAAATCATCTTCATCATAATTTATTTTTTTTAAGCCACCATGCATAACTATAACGGTTCCCTTAACTCCTCCATCGCGGACTAATAAGTTAGAACCAAGCCCAACAAATGTAATTGGTAGTTTTAATTTTTTTGTTTTTATAAGCGATGAAAGGATAGTTTTATCATCACAAATTAAAAATTGCTCCGCCTTCCCACCAACCCTCCAGCTATTAAAGCTCTTTAAATCAACATCATTGTGAATAGTATTTTTATTCATACCCTATTTTTCAATAATTTGTTGCACATAATTTCCTATCGATCCAGCACCCATTATTATTAAAATTGAATCATCTTCAATTAAATTAATTATAGTATTTTTTGCATACTTAAAATTGGGTAAGTGGTACATTGCAGGATGATTTATGGACTTCATTAAAATCTTTGTTGAAATATCTTTAGTGTCAGCCTCTCCAGCTGAATAAATATCAAAGAGAAAAATTATATCTGGAATTTTTAAAACTCTAATAAACTCATCATAACAATCTCTAGTCCTAGAAAATCTATGGGGCTGAAAAACTAAATTAATTTTTTTGTTTTTAAATGCTTTTTTTGTAGCCTTCAGAACTGCTTCAATTTCAGTTGGATGATGGCCATAATCATCTATCACTTTTATTGTCTTGCCTTGTATAGATATATTATTATAAATTTCATATCTTCTTGCTACCCCTTTAAAATTAGATAGGGATTTTTGTATATCACTTGTTTTCACTCCATATTCCAGAGCAATTGCAATTGCTGCCAGAGTATTTCTAACAAAATGGTCACCAGGAAAGTTAATTGTTATATCAAATTCGTTTTGGTTGTACTTACTATCAATTACTCTAAAGTGTACTTGATTACCTTCATGTCTTATATTTATAGCTTTTATATCAACCTTGTTTCTCAATCCATAGGTAACTATTGGTCTTGATATATTTTGCATAATATTTTTAACATGCTTGTCATCTGCACATAAGAAAATTGATCCATAAAAAGGTACTTGATGTGCAAAGTTAATGTATGTTTGCTTTAGAGTCTCAAAATTATTTTGATATGTTCCTAAATGATCATTATCAATATTAGTAATTATTGCGCTGACAGGATTTAAATGAAGGAATGATGCATCTGATTCATCTGCCTCAACAATTATTAAATCACTATCACCAAGCTTAGCATTTGCGTTCATTGAATTTAATCTACCTCCAATCACATATGTTGGATCCAGCTTACCTTCTGTAAGTATTGATGCAATCAAACTTGTGGTAGTAGTTTTCCCATGAGTTCCGGCAACCGCAATACCTTTTTTAAATCTCATTAGTTCAGCTAACATTTCTGCTCTTGTAATTATCGGTATTTTTTGATTAATTGCTGACTTAACCTCAGGATTCTTAGCTGAAATAGCTGCTGAAACAACCAAGACGTCTATATTTTTTATATTTTTTTCTTGATGCTTACTAAAAATATTTATACCTATTTTCTTTAAGTGTCTAATTGATTCTGACTTACTCAAGTCCGAGCCTTGAATATTAAACTTTAAATTATGCATAACTTCTGCTATTCCGCTCATTCCGGAGCCACCAATCCCTACAAAATAAATATTTTTTATTTTATTTTTCATTAATTTTTTCTTTACAATATGTATATATTTTATGGGCTACATTAGAACTTATTTTATCTTTTTGTGCATTTAAAGCCATTAAAAGACATTTTTTTCTATTTATGTTTGAAAGAATTTCTTCAAGTTTAGTATCAATCTCATTCTCATCAACAATATAAGCCGCCTTCTTAACTTCTAATATTTTTGCATTATAATATTGATGATTATCAACAGCATATGGAAATGGTATCAATATTGAAGCTACTCCTGCCTCAATAAATTCTGAAATAGTAAGCGCCCCTGATCTCGCAATAACAATATCAGCCCATCTATATTTATCCTCAATATCATATATAAATTTTTCCATACTTAACAACCATGAAGATTTTTGGTTATGCTGCAAAAGGTTTTTGTATGTTATGACTAATTCTTCATAGTGTTTTTCTCCCGACTGATGGATTACCTCTATTTCATTTTGCAAATTTAATTTACTCAATATTGGTGGTAACAGTCTATTAAAAGAACTTGCTCCTAAGCTACCTCCTAAAATTAATATTTTTAAAGGTCCTGTTTTTTGTTTAAACCTTTGTTGAGGGTTTTGAATATTTGATATTGTTTTTCTTATGGGATTACCTATTACTTTTGATTTTTTTAAATTGTTTTCAAAGCCAGAATATATTTGATTAGCAATCTTTGAGATTACTTTGTTTGCCATTCCTGGTATCGCATTCTGCTCATGAATAATTAAATGTATTCTGAGCAGTTTAGATGCAATTGCCATTGGTATACCTACGTAACCTCCCATTATGATTACAAAATTTGGTTTTTCAGCTCTTAATGCTTTTATAGACTGAATTATTGATATGAAAAGAATAAATGGTAGCTTAAGCCAGGGTAAAATACCCTTTCCCCTAACTCCAGAGATATTTATCGAATAAAAAGGAATCTTATATTTATTTACTAAGCCATTTTCCATACCTTTAGGCGTCCCAACCCATGAAACTGGATTAGATTGATCTATAAAATACTCTGCAATTGCAAGGCCAGGATATATGTGACCTCCTGTTCCAGCAGCTACTAGCATAATCTTAAATTTATTTATAATGTTGGCCTCTTAGATTTCTTTTATTTTCATGGTCAATTCTTAGTACAATAGCGATCGCAATAACACTCACTAAAACACTACTACCACCAAAAGATAATAATGGAAGAGTTAGGCCTTTAGTAGGAAATAATCCTAAATTAACGGCTATGTTAATTGTGCACTGAATAGCAAACCATATTGCAATTCCTTGCGCCATCAATGCTGCAAAATATTTATTATTTTGAATTGATTCCTTCGCAATACCAAACATTCTGACTATTAAGAATGCGAATAACCCTATAACAATAGTAACGCCAAATAAACCAAATTCTTCTCCAATAATAGCTAGGATAAAATCTGTATGTGCTTCAGGGAGAAAATCAAGTTTTGCAGAACTATTACCAACTCCCACGCCAAAAAATTCACCATTACCAAATGCCATTTGTGCCTGGGTTGTTTGTAAGCCTGAATCAAATACATTTTCTGGGGCCCATGGCTCTAAAAACCCCTGAATTCTTTTTTGCCTCCATGGAGAAATTAAAATTGCCCCCCACACACCAATCGGAGCTAAGACTGCTAAACTAAAAATAACTCTCAAAGTTAAGCCGCCAAGAAAAAGTATTCCCATTGCAATTGATGTAATAACGATTAGCGCTCCAAGATCAGGTTCTACAAAAACTAGCCATCCAGTAACTATCATTACGCCGAGCATGGGAAAGAATCCTTTTACAATTGTTCTCATTTGCTTTGATTTCCTTAAAACATAATCAGATGCATACATTACTGTGAAAAGCTTAACGATCTCCGTTGGTTGAAAATTAGCAACTGCTAGTGAAAGCCACCTTCTACTTCCATTAATTTTTAGACCAATGCCAGGGATTAAAACTAATATCAAAAGAATTACACCTATTAGAAAAAGATAAGGCGCCCATCTTTGCCAAAAATAAACTGGAATTAAAAATGAAATATACCCACAAATAAAAGCAATTATTAAGTAAGCTGACTGCCTGACTAAAAAATAATAATGCTCATAGTTATACTTCTGGTTGGTAGCTGCTAAATCAATAGATGCTGAATACACCATAACCAAACCGATACCTATAAGCAGGAGAGCTGCCCATATTAAGCCGTAATCATAAATAGGAAGATTATAATTTTTTTGAGAAGAAAAAAGCTTCATATCTTATAATTCCTCCACCACAGATTTGTATTGGTCACCACGCTCTTTATAGTTTTTATACATATCATAACTTGCACATGCTGGAGATAGCAAAATAATATCTCCAGCATGTGCATCCTTATATGCGGCCAAAACTGCATCTTTCATAGAGTCATGTTTGCTAATCATGAGTGAGTCTATAGTGTTAAAATTTTTTTCAAATAAATCTGCGTCTTGACCAATCAAATAAAGAGAAGTAACCAATTTTTTCAAATACTTTTCTAAAGGTTTTAATATTTGATTTTTACTCTCTCCTCCAGCAATTAAAAATATATTTTCCTTATCAAAACTTTTTAAAGCTGTAATAGTTGCATTTACATTAGTTGCTTTCGAATCATTATAAAAAAATATGCCTTTCTTATTTCTTACCAGCTCAAGTCGATGATCAACACCATTTAAATTATTAATATTAAAACTATCAAATTTTGGTAAAATGGATTTAATACATGCAATTGCTGCCATCAGATTAAATTTATTATGTTCTCCTATCAATTTTAAGCTAGTTATATTAATAGAGGCCTGACATCCAATTTTAATATATGATTCAGAATTAATTTTAGTTAAAGTATAATCTTGTTCGGCTTTAGACTTTGAAATACCAAAAGATAGAGTAGCTTTATCTTTTAAAGGAAATAAACCTTCATCATCACGATTAACAATCTTAGCTTCTGCTAAATTAAATAATTTAGCTTTCGCTTGAAAGTAATCAATAAATGAATTATATCTATCCATATGATCGTCTGAAATATTTAGAATGACTCCCACATCAATTTTTGCATTTTCTAATACTTCAAGTTGAAAGCTGGATAATTCAACAATTAATACATTTAAATTATTTATATGGCCTATATCTAGTATTGGAACCCCAATATTTCCGACTGTTTTAACTTTAAATCCAGATTCTAAAATAATTTGTTCAATCATTGAGCAAACAGTAGTCTTTCCATTTGTACCCGTTACAGCGATTACTTTTGTTTTTTTTAAATCATTTTCTTCAAAAAAAAGTGAGATATCGTTATGAAATTTTATACCCTTTTTTTTTGCTATTTTTATTAATGGGTGTCTCGGATCAATTCCTGGACTAATTCCAACAAGATCAACACCATCAAAAAATTTTTCCTCTAAATCTCCAGAAAAATATAAATTTTTCTCTGTCCCGAATAAATTTTTTGCGTTATCTACTGCTGACTCACTCTCATCATAAAAAGATATTTTTTTATAATTTTTAAAATACCTTGCTATAGATAAACCGGTTTGACCGCACCCAAGAATTAAAACGTGATTGATATCATCAATCATTAACGAATCTTTAAACTAGCTAAACCAATAAGAACAAGCATCATTGTTATAATCCAAAATCTCACCACAACTTGAGTTTCTTTCCAGCCTTTTTTTTCATAATGGTGGTGAAGAGGTGCCATTAGAAAAATTCGCCTTCCTTTTCCATATTTATTCTTTGTGTATCTAAAATAACCCACTTGGATAACGACAGAAAATGTTTCAACCACAAAAATTCCGGCCATTATCATTAAGACAATTTCTTGTCTCACAATCACTGCCAACGTTCCCATTGCTGCTCCTATTGATAAGGAACCTAAGTCACCCATAAATACTTCTGCAGGATATGCATTAAACCAGAGAAAACCTAAGCCAGCGCCAGCTAGAGCAGCACAGAATATTGTTAACTCACCTGCGCCTTCTATATATGGGATACTAAGATAGTTTGCAAAAATTATATTTCCTTCAACATACGCAAATATTCCTAATGCGCTTATAACCATTACAGCTGGCATGATAGCTAATCCATCAAGACCATCTGTTAGATTAACTGCATTACTGCTACCTACCACAACCAAATAACTTAAAATAATAAAAGTTAATGCTCCGAGTGGTAAGCTCAAGTTTTTAAAAAATGGGATTAATAGTTCTGTTTCTTGAGGTGTTCCAGCTGTATAAAATAAATAGCTTGCAACTGCTATACCAACTATTGATTGAAGTATGAATTTTTGTAGTGCTGAAAGTCCATCCGCTCCTTTTTTTTGAATCTTACTAATATCATCAATTAATCCTATTAAACCAAAAGAGGTAGTGACGATAAGTAATAACCACACATATGAATTGTTTAGATCAGCCCATAGCAATGTTGAAACTATAATTGAAATTAACATTAATCCCCCACCCATTGTCGGAGTTCCAGATTTAATAAGGTGTCCCTCCGGCCCATCAGTTCTTATGTATTGGCCAAGACTATTTTCACCTAATTTTTTTATAAACCAACCACCAAAACAAAATGAAATTAAAAGGGAAGTTATTACTGACAATACAGCTCTAAGAGAAATGTAGTTAAATACATTAAACCCTGGGATATCTGAAGATAACCATCTAAATAATTCCAATAACATCTTCTATTCCTTATAAAATAATTTTATTAACTATTTCTTCCATTCTCATGAAGCGAGAACCTTTAACTAAAACAGTCGATTTAGGCTTCATTATATTAAAAAGTTTACTTAAAAGAGCTTCTTTTGTCGCGAACCATAATTTATCTTCACCTAATTGTTTCATAGTTATTTTTGTATGTCTTCCAACAGCTAAAGTAAAGTCTATCTGGGATACTTTAATATACTCTCCTAATTCCTTATGGTACTTATTTGTATCATTTCCGAGTTCAGCCATGTCTCCAATCACAAGAATTTTTAGCCCACTTTTATGCGTTAATACATCAATAGCTTCTTTCATTGAGCTTGGATTAGCATTGTAAGTGTCATCTATTACTGTTGCGCCATTGAGGCTAACTATACTCTCAAGCCTACCAGGATATGGTTTGACTGCTTCAATCCCTCTTTTCATTATATTTACTGGCACTCCCAGTGCATAACTGCATGCAGACGCAGCAATAATATTTTTTAAGTTATGTTTGCCTAACAAATTAACGTGTACATCAAAGTTTTCTTTGGGTGTAAAAATTTTTATCTTATGCTCGTCTAACACCTCACAACTAATAGTTGCTTCTTTTGTAAAACCAAACGTTATTTCTTTTAAGTTTTTTTTATCTTTCGATAAAAACTGATAGTAATCATCATCTTTAGGCAATATTGAAACTTCAAGCTCATTAGAATTATTTAGTATTTCTTTCTTAGCTTCTGCAATATTATCTATAGAGTTAAAATTTTGGATATGAGCCTCACCGATATTCGTAATTAATGCAATATTAGGTTTTGCTATCTTTGTAAGTTTGGTAATTTCTCCAATATGATTCATACCTAACTCTAATACCAGATGACTATGAGTGTCATTTAAATTCAAAAGAGTAAGTGGTAATCCTATTTCATTATTATAGTTTCCTTCCGTAAATAATAATTTATCTTCACTTAAGTAATTACTCATAATAGAAACAAGTATTTCTTTCGTAGAAGTTTTTCCATTACTACCTGTGATTCCAATTACTTTTGGTTTAATTTTATCTCTCAGGTATGAGGCAATATTCGCTAATGCTTCTTTGCCACTTTTAACTAAAATAGTTTTTTTTGAATGAAGTAAAGGGTTGGAAACAATTGCAAATTTAATGCCCTTCTTTAGTACATCTTTTGTAAACTTATTTCCGTCATGCTTACTTCCTACTATTGCAATATATAAATCAAATCCTTCTATATTTCTTGAGTCGATGGTAATGGAAGTAATATTGACTTCTAAAGATTCTGATTGACCATCAAAAGAACCTCCTGTAATTTCTATAATTTTTTTTAATGTGATATTAATTTTTTGCCCCAAAGTATCTGGTTATATATTTTTTTGCTATTAATTTATCTGAAAAGTCTTTTCTTACACCTTTTGTTTCTTGATATGTTTCATGTCCTTTGCCTGCAATTAAAATTAAATCATCAATATCAGATTTCTTTATAACCTCTTTGATTGCTTCTTCTCTATCCTCTATAGCTATATTTGAAATTGTGATATTTTTACAAATATCGTCAATTATTTTCTTTGGCTCCTCATCTCTTGGATTGTCAGAGGTTACAATAACAAAATCGGCATATTGATTAATGACCAACGCCATTTCTTTTCTTTTCCCCTTGTCTCTATTACCTCCGCAACCAAAAACTATCTTTAACTTTTTATATTTTAATGGCTTGAATGAATCTAAGATATTTTTTAGGGCATCTGGGGTATGAGCAAAATCTATAATAACCCTGGGGCAAATCTTCAGATCAGTCACTAATAACTCTGCTCTCCCAGGAACTTGATTCAAATTTTTTAATATTGGAATAATATTTTCTATTTCATATCCCAAGGAAATTAAAACCCCAACCACGCCTAAAATATTATAGACGTTATATTCTCCAGTCACTGAGGCTATTGTCGCAATCACTTTATCTTTATAAGTTAAATCAAACTTTGTTCTTTGGCTCTCTATAACAATATTCTTTGCCTGAAGTAAGCAAGTATTACCCATACCAAATGATATTTTTTGAGATTCATTTAATTTCGACTCCTGAAATATTTCCTTTCCTAATTGGTCGTCTATATTTATAACTAACCTACTCTCACCACCCCCCAACAAAAAATCTTTTTTTATGTTTCGATAGGTTTCAAAAGAATTATGGTAATCAAGATGGTCTCTTGATAAGTTTGTAAATAACTTTACATCAAAATTAATACTTTTAACTCTGTTTTGTTTTATCCCATGAGAAGATACTTCAATACATAAATCCTGAGCCTGTTCGACACCAAATTTATTTATTATACTTTGGATTTTTATTGCATCAGGAGTTGTATTAGCTGTCGGTTCTAATTTTTCAATAAACCCATAACCAATTGTACTAATCATTGCAGCCTTTCTTTTTAGGCTTTTAAGACATTGAGTAATCCAATAGACACTGGATGTTTTCCCATTAGTTCCAGTTACACCTATTAAATTTATTTTTTGTGATGAGTTATTGAAAAACTCACTTGCAATGTTAGATACATTGTCTTTTAAGTCTTTTACTGCTAATTTTGGTACATCCCATTGGTTGTTCCATTCAAAACCTAAAGGATCATATATTACTGCTCCCGCTCCATTATTTATAGCCTCTTCAATATAATTTCTTCCATCATTTTTTTCGCCTGGATATGCTAAGAAAATTGAGTCTTTTTTAACATTCATACTATTTTGTTCTAGATATTTAAACTCAGTTAATAACTTTTTAAGTAAATTGCTCATGATTTTGTCTTATCAGCATAGACCTCATTTTCGTTTTGTAATTCTTCCATTTCTAGCCCATCGGCATCCAGGCTATACCATTCAAATGCTTTTGCCATCACTCTACTAAAAACTGGACCTGCTAACGTCCCACCGGTATATCCTTTTTTACTTATATCTCCAGGTTCATCAATCATTATTGCCATTACAAATCTTGGATTTGATACAGGCCCTAGACCTACAAAAGTTCCAATATACTTACCTTCAAGATAACCCCCATTTACTTTATCATCTTTTTTTGTAGTCCCTGTTTTCCCTGCTACACGATAACCATAAACTTTTGCCTTGTGAGCAGTTCCACCTTCGCCATCAGTTACAGATTCCAAGATGGATAGCATTACTTCTGCTGTTTTAGGCGACAATACTTTTTTACTTATTTTAGAATCATTTCCTTTAATCAGCTTTATTGGCTTTAGGTTTCCTTTGTTAGCAAATACTGTATACGCTTGAGCAGTCTGAATGAGCGTTGAATTCATTCCATAGCCAAAGCTCATTCGCGAATGGTCTATTGGCTTCCATTTTGTATACTTTCTCAAAAATCCACTTACTTCTCCAGGAAAATTTATCCCAGTTTTTACGCCATAACCAAATTTCTTGTACATAGCTGCTAGATTAATTGAGCTAATTTTTTGACCAATTTTAGCTGACCCGATATTAGATGAAACCTTAACCACATCTTTGGCAGATATCACGCCATGCGCATGTGTGTCATATATATATTTGCCCTCATATTTATATGAGCCATTCCCTGTATCAATTGAAGTATTTGGTTTAACGATATTTTTTTCTAATGCTACTGCAAGGCTAATTGGCTTCATTGTTGAGCCTGGCTCAAATACATCAGTTACAGCTCTGTTTTTAATAAATGGTCCTACTTTATTGAATCCATTAGGGTTAAACGAAGGATAATTTGTCATTGCAAGTACCTCACCACTTTTGGCGTCTAACAAAACTGCTGATCCTGATAATGCTTCATGTTTTTCCACTGCTTTCTTTAAAGCATTAAAAGCTTCATTTTGCAATCTTAAATCAATTGTCAGTGTTATATCTTCTCCATCTTTTGGTAGCTTAATAGATTGAAATTCTCCTACGACTCTCTTATCCCTGGCTATTCGATTTATTTTCTTTCCCTTCTCTCCTGCAAGTAGTGTATTCATTAAATATTCAATTCCTTCTTGCCCTTTACCATTGCTTCCAGTAAAACCTACAACATGCGCTACTGGTCCATTTTCAGGATAAAATCTTTTGTATATTTTATTTGAGCTAACACCTGTTATTTTTAGTCCCATAATTTTGGCTTTAACATCGGGAGTGATGTTTTTTCTTAAGCGAACGCTTCTTCTTTTTTTATTTTTAATTCTTTTATCTAAATCTTTAGTACTCAGTTTTAGCAGGTTAGCCAGCCTCTTTTTTTTATCGTAAAGCTTAGTTTGAATAACAGAGTCTTTATGCTTAAAATTCACTATGGTGGCATCTGCCATAATTGAATAAACTGGTGTGCTCTCTGCCAAGAGTGCACCATTTCTATCTAAAATTTTTCCTCTATAAGGAATGAGATCTATTACCCTAAGCTGTCTTTGTCTTGATTCTTTTTGTAATTTATTTTTCTCAAAAGCTGCTAATTTAATAGCCTGTGTAAACAAGGCAATAAATAACCCAAGTATAAATATTAGAACTATTCGCCGCCTAGCTCTTGATAATTCAAAATATTCTTTTCTAGATTTAATTTTAATCATCTAATGATCACTTTCTTTTCTTTTGAGCTGGGAATACTCATATTTAATTTATGCTTTGCGGCTTTCTCTATAATTTCAATTCTTGATTCAGATGACTCTTCTATTCTCAGCATAGTTTGCTGGTCTTTTAATTCTAAAGTTTTTTTATTTTCCTCATCTAATGCTGCAAAATTTGCTCTGCTAAGGTGGTTAAAATTAACAGTTGTTAAAGCACAAATAATTAAAACAACAAATAAAATTAAATTTAATTTCACTTCATCTCCATCACTTTCTCAACCACTCTTAATTTAGCACTTCTCGACCTCGGATTTTTTTCAACTTCCTCAAGGGAGGGTGTAATCATTTTCTGGGCAATCTTAAAAGGTGATAATTTTATGTCTGCAGCCTTAATAGGTATATTTTTTGGAATGAAGTCAGTTTTTAACAACGATTTAGTGTAATTTTTTACAATTCTGTCTTCTAATGAATGAAAACTTATTACTACAAGTCTAGCTTTAGGCTTTAGGTAACTAAAAACTAATGGGAGTGTATTACTTAACTCTTCCAGCTCTTTATTTACTAATATTCTCAAGGCTTGAAATGTTTTTGTTGCTGGGTTTCTTTTTAGGTCTCTCTGTGGAACTGTATTTTTAATAAGATCAGCCAATTCTAATGTCATTTTTATTGGGCCTTTTTCTTCACGATGTTCAATAATTGCCCTAACAATTTTTCTGGCAAACTTTTCTTCACCATAGGTTTTCAAAGCATATATTAAGTCTTTTTCTTCATACTTATTTACTATGTCTGCAGCAGTAAGCCCTTTTGTTTGATCCATTCTCATGTCAAGATATGAATCTAGTCTAAAACTAAATCCTCTTTTAGGTTCGTCTACCTGAGGGGATGAAATTCCTAAATCCATCAATATTCCATCCAGTTTTTTAATATTTTTTTTTTTAATATTTTATCTATTTCAGAAAAAGCGCAGTGCTCTATTTCAAATCTACTATCTACTATCTTACTTCCTTCACTCACTGCATCTAAATCTCTATCAAAAGCTATTAACCTTCCCTTTTTGCCAAGTAGCTTTAAAATTTCTCTAGAATGCCCTCCTCTGCCAAAAGTACAATCTAAGTAAGTTCCGTTATTACGAATGGATAAAGCCTCAATAGCTTCCCTTAGCATCACAGGAATGTGTATTTTATTTGTCATAAGGAAAAGCCACCTAGCTCGTCAGGAAGTTCGCTTTTATCATTAGTTTTTATCTGTTTGATTTGTTTTGCCCAATTGTCTTTACTCCACAATTCGAAATGACTTCCCTGCCCTACAAGCATTAATGACTTATTAATGGAAGCATAATCTCTAAGCTCTGAGGAAATCAGTAATCTGCCTGAGCTATCAGATAATAAATCTTCAGCATATCCAACTAATAGCCTTTGTAATCCGCTTGATTTTTTATCAAAACTTGAAAGTTGCATTATTTTTTCTTGTATTGGTTTCCATGCGGAAATTGGATAAAGAAGAAGGCATCCATGGGGATGAGCAGTCAATACAAGTGGTCCAGTTAATAATTCACCTCGATATTTCGTGGGAATTGCTAACCTATTCTTTCCGTCAATATTTAGAAGTGTTGCTCCTTTATACATATTTGTACCTAAAAAGATGGGAAATTACTGAACGCCCTTAGTCTCGTTTAATAATTTCCCACAAATAACCACTTTTTCCCTTACATATGCACTTTAAACAAAAAAAAAGCGCTTTGCAAGCGCTTTTTTTAATTTATTCCTTATTCATCAGTTAGTTAGATATTAGTTTAAGTTGACCGTTAAGCCGGGTTCTGTCGTGGACAGTCATTCATCTAGGCATACAATTACTCGCATGCTCAAGCAGCCTACCCGGTAGCAACGCGAGCCGCGTCAATGCTACCCTATTTGGCCTTGCTCCG